>Ga0111539_10001786_pt1 | contig 28597 bp, 34 predicted proteins | sample RhiMethybrSRZTD1_FD_79667 | JGI IMG/M metagenome (GOLD analysis project Ga0111539, IMG submission 79667) | Populus rhizosphere microbial communities from Tennessee, USA - Rhizosphere MetaG P. TD hybrid SRZTD1 (version 2) (version 2) | ecosystem: Host-associated > Plants > Roots > Rhizosphere >...
GCGATCGCTTCCTCCAGCATCTCGAGCCGTTCGGACGCCGAGGGCCAGCGAGCGCCGGTGACGTGCTCGTTCAGGTTCTCGCCGGTTCCCACGCCGAGGAAGAACCGGCCGGGCATCATCGCCGCGGTGGTCGCAGCCGCCTGCGCCACGATCGCCGGGTGCATCCGGATCAGCGGGCAGGTGACACCGGTGCCCACCCGGATCCGTCGTGTTGACGCAGCGATCGCTCCGAGCACGCTCCAGACGAACGGGCTTTGCCCCTGCCGAGTGGTCCAGGGATGGAAGTGATCCGAGATCAGCGCGAAGCTGAATCCCGCCTCCTCGGCGCGGACGGCGTTGCGGACCAAGTGGCTGGGACCGTGCTCCTCCGACGACAACGCGTATCCGATCTCGATCATCGCGTCCTCCTTCGTATCTCGAAACCGCGCGGCCATCAGCCGGACCAGGCGGGCAACCCCCCGCGGGGTGCGGACCTCGGGTCAGCGGTCTCATTTCGTACCCGGGCTTCCGGGCCCGGCAAACCCGGGCCCGCGAGCAGGCGTAGGTCGGCGACCAGGTGGGAAAGGTGGGTAGCACCGGGTGCCGGTGGGTCCATCGCGGGCTCGACGCCGGCGAAGGGATGCGATGAGCGGGCACGAAGACGACCGGCTCGACGGAGGCCGACGATCGGCATGGATGGCATGGGATCGAGGTTCGGGGCGATGGGCGCTCTGTGGCCGGGCTCGTGGAACGACAACGGCCATGTGTCCGGCATGACGGATCTCGCCATCACGCTGGCGCCAGTGCCGGCTTCGGTCCCGACAGCCCGCCATGAGCTCGACGGTCTCGCCCGGCGCCTGGACGAGCACCAGCTCGAGAAGCTCCGCCTGCTGGTGAGCGAGGTCGTCAGCAACAGCGTCCGCCACGGGGACGGAGCCGGCCCGATCGAGCTCCGGGTCACCGTCGAGCGATCGGGGGTCCGGGTCGAGGTCGAGGACCCCGGGCACGGGTTCCGCCCCGCTCCTGAGATCGATCGCGTCGAACGACAGCACGGCTGGGGCCTCCTGCTGGTCGAACGGCTGGCCGATCGCTGGGGCGTCGTGGCCTCGGGGACCACCCTGGTTTGGTTCGAGCTCGACGGTGCGTCCGGATAGGACGCTTCCATGGTTTGGGGCGGAACGACCGGGGGTACCTGCCTGCCGAACGGGACCACGGTCTCCCCTCGGGGAGGCCCGAAGATGGCGGTGCGGTCCGGCGCGCCCCCCTCCCCCCTGCACGCCGGGCCGCACGTCAACTCCAACTCAGCGAGGTGATCGTGATGGCCGATGCGCTCGAACCCATCCCGGTGAAATGGCTCTACTGCTTCGCGTGCGACGAGCCCTTCGAACTCCTGCCCCCGATCGCGGAATGCTCGTGCGGCCGCTCGTCCGCCAAGCTCGACGGCGGCGTGCTCGAGGTCCAGGGTCCGGCCAAGGCTCTCGCCCCCGTGGAGAAGGTCATCCGCGTGGACGGTGGCGAGTGGGCGCCGGTCCCCGAGGACGTCTTCATCCACCGCGTGCTTCCAGCTGCTGCCTGAGGCCGCGCGGGGGATCCGAACGACTCAGGCCGCCAGCTCGACCCGCCGATCCGCCAACAGCTCGATGAACGTCCGGGCGTCCTCCGGCGCCGCTCCGCCCGTGTCGTTGTTGAAGTACGCGAACACCTCCCGCGGCCGAGCGTCCACGAGCGCGTCCGCGTAGTCCGCGAGCTTCGACCGCCGGTACGCGGGCGAGCCCGGCCGTCCCTGGTGGAACCGCAGATAGGACCAGCCCCCGACGGCCGGCACCTCGACGCGGGTGCCGGGACGGTCGCCGTGCACGAGCGCGACTCCGCGTTCCCCCAGCAGATCCGTCACGGGTCCCTCGAACCACGAGGGGTGACGGAACTCGAAGGCGGCCCGCATCCCCTCGGGCAGCATGGCCAGGAAGGATCGGAGTACCTCGACGTCGGCCTCGAAGGTGGGCGGCAGCTGGAACAGCACGGGCCCCAGGTGCGAGCCCGCCCCTGCGAAGACCGACCGCATCCGCTCGATCGGCTCGCGGCAGTCGCGCAGGCGCCGGATGTGCGTCACGTACCGGCTCGCCTTCAGCGTGAGGACGAAGCCCCTGGGCACGGTCGCGGCCCAGCGCTCGACGGTCTCGCGCCGCGGCAGCCGGTAGAAGGTGGCGTTGACCTCGACCGTCGGGAAGGTCCGTGCATACTGCTCCAGCCAGTGGGACGTCCCCAGGCCCGGTGGGTAGAAGCGCCCGCGCCAGTCCGTGTACTGCCAGCCGCTCGTGCCGACGAACGCCCTCATGTCCGGTGCCTACCCGCACCGGACCGAACCACTCGGCCCCGCTAGCCCTCCGCGGGCGGCGGGGCGGGCGGTGGAGGTGGCGGCGCCGGAGGCGGCGTGGCCGACGGACCCGGAGGCGCGGCGGCGGGCGGCGTCTCCGACCGACCGACCGCAGGCGCCGTCGCCTGCGGGGTAGTGACGGCGGCCCCCTCGCCCTCGTCGAACCCGGACTCGGGGCCCGCGCCTTTGCCCTTGTTGCGGCCGCGGAGCACCAGGAACAGCACCACGAGCAGGACCACGACCGCCGCTCCGATGATGATGTAGAGCAGCAGGTTCGAGCCGCCGTCCCCGCCCGTGACGTCCTGCGCCTGGCCGTTGTCGACCGCGCTGCCGGTCGCGTTGATCTCGAGCCGCTCGCCGAACTTCGGCACGTAGGTCACGGTGTTGCCGTCGATCTGCCCGCCCGGCGCCTGGATCACCTCGCCCGGGAACGTGAAGGCGATCTTGATGTCCGCGCTCTTGAACAGGTCCGCGCCGCCAGAGCCGCCGAACGGCCCGGTCGCGCCCGAGAGCCCGCTCGACAGGTCGAGGGCGCCCGAGACGACGAACGTGTCGCCCTGGCGCTGGATGTTGAGGGCGTCGCTCGAGCCGGTCACGCCGGACACCCCGGACAAACCGGTGGCACCCGCGAAGCCGCCCGAGTTGAACTCTTCCAGCGGCACGGCCTCGAACGTGAACTCCTGGCCGGCGAACTCGCCGTCGTCGAACGGCTTGACCGTGACCCCCGGCGCGTTGCTCGGGAACGGCGAGTCGCTGCCCAGCAGGTCCTCGGCGTTCTGCCCGGACAGCTCCAGGAGCTGCTTGTCCACGCCGAACTGGATCGTCCCGCTGATCGTGTTGTCGTCGTTGATGCCCAGGTTCATGTTCAGCTTGATGCAGCCGGTCAGGAGCAGCGCGAGCGCGGCGAACGCGCCGATCCGTGTGGCCCTGCGGACCCGTTCAGACATGTCGTGGAACCCCCCTGTCGCGATGTCCGGGGAGCCTACCCCGGCCGAAGAGCCGTCGCTCGGACCCGGCGTTCAGGCAGACAGCGCTTCGACGACATGCTCCTCCAGGTAGGACAGGTACCGGTACAGCTCGAAGGCCGTCTCGGTCTCCTCGTCGCCGTCGAAGTCGGCCGCGGTGCTCTCCTCGGTGACGGCCAGCCGCACGCCCAGGACCAGCCGGAGGTCGTTCAGCGCCGCGAGCCAGTCGACCAGCTCGTCCTCGGTCACGTGGTCGGCGCGGATGGTCCGTTCGAACGTGGCGATCGCGGCGAGCCGGCGTTCGAGCAGGTCGTCGTGGACCACGTCGTCGAACTCTCGGGACGCGGCCTCGTCGTCGAGGTACGCGCTCGGGAACAGCCGGCGGGCGACCGGGTCGCCGGCGTCGCCGGAGGACAGCACGGTGCGAAGCGTCTCGGGAAGGGTGGCGAGCGCGTCGCGCTCTCGCCCCGAGATCCGGATGTCGAAGCCGCCGCCCCGGCGGGAACGCCGAACGGGGCCGGCCACGGCTATCGGTCCTTCTGCATCGTGGCCCACAGTCCGTGCGCGTGCAGGCGCGCGACGTCGAACTCGGCCTGCTCGCGGGGGCCCGTGGAGACCACGGCCCTGCCCTTCTGATGGACGTCGAGCATCAGCGTGGTGGCCTTCTCGCGCGGGTAGCCGAACAGCTTCTGGAACACATACACGACGTACGACATCAGGTTGATCGGGTCGTTCCACACGATCACGATCCACGGAAGATCCGGGACGACGTCCTCGTCGCCGGTGGGCCGTTCGGTCTCGACGGGGGCGGTCTGGGCCATCCTCATCAGGGTAGCGCCACGCGCAGAACGGGTCGCCTCATGGCCGAAGCCCGGCTCCGAAGACTCACAGGGGGAGAGCCGGGCCCCGGCGCCACCCGCGCCGAGAGGCGGGGCGGGCTAGATCGCCGTCAGGGACACCTCGTTGGACCACACCGACTCGCCGATCGCGTTCACGGCCGTGACGACATAGGCGTAGGTGACGCCCGACGTGACGTGGGTGTCGTCGGCGCTGAACGCCGAGGCGCCCTTGTGGAGCAGGAAGTCCATCGTGCCGCCCGGCACGCGACGGTAGACGTTGTAGCCCGTGATCTCCGATCCGTTGTCGACCGGGATCGTCCACTCCAGGTAGTTCAAACCCGGGGCCGGCGCCTCGAACAGGTAGATCACCGGGGCGTCCGGCGCCTGGCCCGTCGGCGGCGGCGTGGTCGTTGTCGTCGTCGTCGGTTCGGGAGGCGCGGTGGTGGTCGTGGTCGGGTCCGTGGTGGTTGTCGTCGGCTCCGTGGTGGTCGTGGTCGGTTCTGGCGGGGCCGTCGTGGTGGTGGCTGTGGTCATGGTGGTCGGATAGGGCGGGGTCGTCGTCGTACCCGGGGTGGTGACCGTCGTGGTGGTCACGGTCGTCGTCGGCGGTGGGGACGTCGGCGAGCCGGCCGTCACGACGAACGTCTCGTCGCGTTGCGCCTTCTTGTGCTGGGCGTCGCCGGGGAACAGGACGCGCATCGAGTGCATGCCGGGCATCGTCGCCGGATAGTCGACCGCCGCGACGCCCGCTCCGTTGGTCACGGCCGAACCCACCTGCACGCCGTCGACCCACACGCTCAACGTCGCGTTACCGAACGGCTTCTCGGCCTTGCCGCTGCCGGTGGTGACCTCGACGAGGCCGGTGACGTCGGCGCCTGCGTGCACGCTCGAGGCGTCCAGCGTGAACGTGATCTTCGTCACCGGTTCCGACGTGGCCGCCGCCGGGCCCATGAACAGCGCCAGCGTGGCGACCACCCCCACCGCGGTGAACAGCGCTCTGCGCACCATGCGGGGATCCCTTCCGATCGAACCTCGCTTGGAACATCGGCATCCGAAGGGGCGAAACTGAACGGCCGAACGGCCGTTTCACGCTGGGCCGGAACGGGGACGCGGTCGCTCGAATCGGCCTACGAGCGCGACGATGCCGGCGAGCACGAGCGTGGACAGCCCGATGAACACCGGCCGCAGCAGCCACCACCCCGCCGTGCTGTCCTGCTGCTGCCCTACGCCGATCGGCCATAGGACCAACAGGACCACGAAGTAGGCGGTCATGTGCCACAGGAACAGCGTCATGATGATGCTGTTCAGGTAGATCGTGACCTTCCACGGCCTCGGGCGTTCGAGCCACCGCGTGAGCCACGGGCGCACCAGCATCGCGGCGCCGATCGACCAGATGTCGGCGAGCAGAAAGCACACCGTGGGCGGGTAGGCGTTCGAGATCTCGCCCCGCACGTCGGTGCCGAGCAGGCTCTTCGAGTAATGGCCGACCGGACCGAACCAGTCGAACCTCGCCCGCCCGAACGGCTCGAACACCCACGGGTTCGTCAGCAGCACCAGCCCGCCGAGCCCGGCCGCCACCATCGCCCAGAACGCGGCCTTCCGCATCCGGCCGAACGTCCCGTCGGCGTAGAAGTGCCCGAGCTGGTGCGGCAGCAGCAGGACGAACACCACGTTGAGGTAGCGCAGCAGGTGCAGGTCCGCGCCGAACCCCACGACGTCCACGACGATCGTTCCGACGACCATGGCGGCCGGGACCCACCAGCGGAACCGCCGGTGCAGCCAGATCGTAGCGGGTGCGACGCACACCACGATCAGGTAGAAGCCCAGGAACCACAGCGGACCGAACGGCAGCGTGGCCGCCGGCGGATACATGCCGCGGAGCAAGCGGGTGCCGTCGACCAGGCGCGGGCCGGCCGGTCCCCCCAGGTTCGCCAGGTGGAGCGTCACCTGCACCGCCACCCAGAAGGCGAGGAAGACGAGGGAGGGACGCAGGAGGCGTTCGAGCCGGCCGCGGACGAACGCCGAGGTCGGCTCGCCACGGCGCTTGAACGAGTCGTAGGTCACGAGGTTCGAGAACCCGCCCACGAAGAAGAAGACCGGCATCACCTGGAAAAGCCAGGTGCCGAGCCAGAGTCCGGAGGTGACCCCGACCGCGCTGGTCGTCGAGTAGATGTCGCGCTCGAGGTGGTTGATCGAGATGAACCAGTGCCCGAACACCACGGCGACGATCGATGCCGCTCGCAGGAAGTCCATGTAACGGTCGCGCGTGGCGGGCGTCGCGCGCGCGAGCTCATCCAACCGGGTATCCACGCGCACGTCGTACGCCCGGACGGAGGACGGGTCAAGGAAGCGGCCACAGCCGCGGACGTGCATCATGGCGCGCATGGCCGAGCGATACCGTTCGCCGCTCGCCCCCGACGCCAACGCCGGGCTCGTCGCGCTGGTCACGGGCGGCGGCACTGGCCTGGGCCGGGCTATCGCGCGCGAGTTCGGACGAACCGGCGCCAAGGTCGCGATCGCCGGCCGGCGCCCCGAACCGCTCGAGGCCGTTGCCGCGGAGCTCGAGCAGGCGGGCGTCGACGTGCTCGCGGTGCCCCAGATCGACGTGCGCGAGCCCGAGCAGGTCGCCTCGCTCGTCGACGTACTGCTGGACCGGTTCGGACGCGTCGACGTTCTCGTGAACAACGCCGGCGGACAGTTCGCCGCGACGCCCGAGAACATCTCGCCGAAGGGCTGGCGCGCGGTGCACCGTCTCAACGTCGACGCGGTCTGGGACCTCACCCGGACCGTGGCCGAACGCTCGATGATCCCGAACGCCGGCGGGCTGGTGGTGTTCATCGGGTTCAGCCCGCGCCGGGGGATCCCGCTGATGGTGCACTCCTCGGCCGCCCGCGCGGCGCTCGAGAACCTCGCGAGCGGGCTCGCGATCGAATGGAGCCGCTACCGGATCCGCGCGGTCTGCGTCTCGACCGGCGCGATCGATACCGAGGCGTTCCGCGGGTACGGCGACGCGTTCGTCGAGGAGGCGATCCGCACGGCGCCGCTCGGCCGGATCGCGACGCCGGAGGAGGTGGCGAGCACGATCGCCTACCTGTCGACCTCGGGCGGCGCCTTCATCACGGGGACGACGATCGTCGTCGACGGCGGCAACGACGCGTGGGGCCTGGGCTTCCCGCCGCCGCAGCCGCCGGTTCAGCCGTAGACGATCACCGAGCGGGTCTCCTCCCCCGCCTCGAACCGCGAAAGCGCGTCGTGGATCCCGTCGAGCGCGATCGTGCGCGCGATCAGCTGCTCGAGCCGCAACTCGCCGAACCGCAGCAGGTGCGCGAGCAGCGGGAAGTCGCGCGGCGGCACGACGCTGCCATACCAGGAGCCGGCGACCGTGATCTCCTCCACGGTCGTGCGGAGCGCATCCAGCGGGGCGCGGGCCTCGGGCCGGGCCATCCCGACCAGCACCACCGTCCCGCCCGGCGCCACCGAGCGCATCGCCTGTTCGATCGTCTCGACCCGCCCTAGGCACTCGAAGGCGTGGTCGAACCCGCGCGGCTCGTCGTCGCGGCCGGACAGCGCGGTGTCGGTCGCGCCGAGGTCCTTGGCCAGCTGCAGCTTGGACTCGATCACGTCCACGGCCACGATCGGGGCGGCGCCGGCGATGCGCGCGCCCTGGATCGCAGAGAGCCCCACGCCGCCGCATCCGATCACGAGGACCGAGTCTCCGGGGCGAACCGACGCTGTGTTCAGGATGGCCCCCACGCCCGTCATCACCGCGCACCCGAGCAGCGCCACATGCTCGAGCGGGAGCGACGGATCCACCGGGAAGACCGTGTTCGCCGGGACCACCGAACGCTCGGCGAAGGAGGACGGCACGTTGTGGTGGATGCGGGTGCCACCCGTCGAGAAGCGCGTGGTCCCGTCGGCCAGGAATCCCGTGTCGAACACCTCGAGGCGTTCGCACACGGCCGGGCGTCCCGACGTGCACCGGCGGCACGAGCCGCAGTACGGGAGCCAGGAGCACACGACGTGGTCGCCCGGCCTCAGGTCCGTGACGCCCTCGCCCACCTGCTCGACGAGGGCCGACCCCTCGTGGCCGAGCACGATCGGCATCGCGTGCGGATGGATGCCGTGCACCGCGTGGTAGTCGGAGCGGCACACTCCCGAGGCGGCCATGCGGATCGCGACCTCGCCGGCCCTGGGTGGATCGAGCTCGAGCTCCTCGATCCGCAGGTCGTCGACGTCCCAGAGCACGGCCGCCCGCATGGGCGAAGTATCGCGTAGCCGGGGACCGGTCCCTCGGGCGACCGCTTCCGCCGTCCGTAATATTTCAGTATGGGCTTATGTAAGCGTTGCCTGACTTACCGAGTCGCCCTGCCGCTCGATGGGTAAGCACGTGCCCGACCCCCTATCGAGACACGGAGGAGGACGTCATGGACGCATGGGTGTGGATCCTGATCGCGGTCGTCGCGATCGTGGTCATCGCGATCGTCGCGTACCTGGTCGCGATCCAGCGGCGACGCAAGGGGCTCCAGCAGGACTTCGGGCCCGAGTACGAGCGCGCGGTCGCCAGGAGCGGCGACGTGCGCGAGGGCGAGTCGGACCTCATGGCGCGCCGTGATCGGATGAGCAAGCTCGACATCCGACCGCTGCGGCCCGAATCCCGGGACAACTACCGGCGAAGCTGGGAGCAGATCCAGACTCGATTCGTCGACGATCCGTCCGGCGTGCTCGGCCAGGCCGACGGGCTGATCATCGCCGTCATGGGCGAGCGTGGGTACCCGATGGACGACTTCGAGCAGCGGGCCGCCGACATCTCGGTGGACCACCCCGACGTCGTCGAGCACTACCGTGCCGGCCATGCGGTCTCCGAGCAGCTCGGCCGCGGGCAGGACGTCTCGACCGAGGACCTTCGGAAGGCGTTCGTGCACTACCGAGCCCTGTTCGCGACGATGGTGGAGCCCGCCGTGACCGATGGCGAGCTGAGTGACGAGGAGCGCCGGGCGACCGGCTAGCCCACCACCGGACGAACCCTCCTCGCCATCCGGCATGCTGGCGGGATGGCGAGGAGGTTCGTCCTGCACCTGGACCTCGACGAGTTCATCGCCGCCGTCGAGCGCCTGCGACATCCAGAGCTCGAGGGCAGGCCGATCGTCGTGGGCGGCGACGGCGACCCCACCAAGCGCGGCGTGGTCTCGACCGCGAGCTACGAGGCGCGGGCGTTCGGTATCCGCAGCGCGATGCCACTCCGAACCGCGTACAAGCGGAACCCCGACGCGGTCTTCCTTCCCGTCGACGAACGCGCCTATCTGGAGGCGAGCCGCGGCGTGATGGACACGCTGCGGTCGTTCGGCTTCCCCGTCGAGGTCGCCGGGTGGGACGAGGCGTTCACGGCCGCGGAGACGGACGACCCCGAACGCCTCGCGCGGGAGATCCAGGCCCGCGTCCTCGGGCGAACGCGGCTGTGGTCCACCATGGGGATCGGCGACAATCGCCTGCAGGCCAAGCTCGCCAGCGGGTTCGGCAAGCCGCGCGGTGTGTTCATGTTGACGAGCGAGACGTGGGCCGGGGCCATGGACGGCCAGCCCACCTCCGAGCTGTGGGGCATCGGCTCGAAGACGGCCGCGAAGCTCGAGGCGCTGGGCATCCGGACGGTGGCCGAGCTCGCGAACGCGGATCCCGAGGTCCTCGCCGGGCGGTTCGGCCCGCGCACCGGGCCCTGGCTCGCGCGGCTCGCGCGCGGCGAGGGTTCGGCCCAGGTCCATCCCGAGGGGTGGGTCGCCCGCGGCCGCGGGCGCGAGCACACGTTCCAGCAGAACCTGACGGACCCTGACGAGATCGCCTCCGAGGTCGAACGGCTGGCCCGCGAGGTCGCGCGCGACGTCTCACGCGAGCGACGCCGAGCCGTCCGGGTGATCGTCAAGGTGCGGTTCGCGCCGTTCTTCACGAACACGCACGGCGTGCCGCTGGATGGACCCTCGGCCGACCCCGGCGCGCTCGCCGGGGCCGCCGCCCGGGCGCTCGCGAAGTTCGAGCTGGATCGACCGGTGCGGCTGCTCGGCGTCAGGGCCGAGCTCGACGACCCCGGACCCGCCTAGCAAGGAACGCCTCTTAAGAGCCGATCACGGCGTGATGGAGCCGGCTCGCCGTGGCCGTCCGGGCTCGGTCGATCGCTCCGATCTGATGCAGGAGCGTCATCAGGTCGAAGTAGTGGCGGAGCGCCTTCATCTTGCCGCCCTCGACCTCGATCACCTCGACCGACCTGACCGATACGGGCTTGTTCGATGGCGGCAGCTCCCGACCGTCGGGCGTCGCGAGCGGGCCCTTGTGCGTGCCCTCCCATGTGAGCTCGATCGCCACCGTGTCCCCGTTCGCGTACACGCCGGTGATCGTGCCCTGCTCGTCGGGGAAGGCCTCCTTCCAGTGCCGCGCCGCCGCGATCCGGGCATCCGCCCCCTCGATGCGTCGCTCGGTCGCGAGCTCCTCCTCGTAGAAATCGTCGGCGAGCAGCGAGCGCAGGCGGTCGAAGTCACCGGCGTTGTAGAACTCGATGCTCTGACGAGCCACATCTTCGGCGGTCTGGGCCATGTCGGCCTCCCTTCGTGGACTCGAGCCCGATCGTAGACCGGCGGTCAACAGGGACGCTCGGCTGCGCCGCCCTTCATCGTCCGATCAACCATCAGGGGATCGGCGCGTACCGAAGCCAAGATCACGCCCGGATCGAAGGAACGCGGTCCCCCGCGGCGCCGTGGTACAAGACGCCGGTGACCGTCCAGTACCACCTGAAGCTCTCCCCCGGAGACGTCGCCCCGTACGTGCTCCTCCCGGGCGACCCTGGCCGCGTGCCGCTGGTCGCGAGCATGTGGGACGAATCCCACGAGGTCGCGAGCAACCGCGAGTACGTGACGTTCACGGGTACGTACCGGGGCGTGCCGATCTCGTGCACCTCGACGGGGATCGGCTGCCCTTCCACCGCGATCGCGATGGAGGAGCTCGCGCGGGTCGGGGCGACCACGTTCGTCCGGATCGGGACGTGCGGCACGTTCCAGGACCGTGTTCACACGGGCGACATCGCGATCTTCGACTCCGCTGCGCGCTACGACGGGGCCTCGCGCCTGTACGCGCCGATCGAGTTCCCGGCCGTGGCCGACCACGAGGTCGTGAGCGCCGCGATCGCCGCCGGGCGCGAGCTCGGGTTGTCGTTCCACGTCGGGACGACACGGACGGCCGATTCCTTCTATGCGCTGCACCCGCGGCCAGGGTCCTCGTTCGGCGGCTACTGGCAGTCCTCGTGGCGCGAGCACTTCGAGGACGTGAAGCGCATGAACGTCGTCGCGGCCGAGATGGAGGCGAGCGTGATCTTCGTCCTCGCGCGCATCTGGGGGCTCAGGGCCGGCGGGGTGGCGATCGTGCTCGACAACGTGCTGAAGGTCTCGGGCGACTCCGGGGACTTCGACCCACAGCAGCAGTTCGACCACGGCGGCGACGAGATCGAGCGGCTCGCCCGGATGGGCTCGGAGATCGTCCGCATCCTGGCCGAACGGGACGCGGCCGCGTGAGCCTGCAGTACCACGTCCGGGTCTCGCCCGGCGACGTCGCGCCGTACGTGCTCCTCCCGGGCGACCCCGGCCGCGTCGAGGTGGTCGCGTCGCTCTGGGACGAAACCCGTCACGTCGCGAGCAACCGCGAGTACGTGACCTTCACCGGCACCTACCGGGGCGTGCCGATCTCGTGCACCTCGACCGGCATCGGCTCACCCTCGACCGCGATCGCGCTCGAGGAGCTCGCCCGCGTGGGCGCCACGACGTTCGTGCGGATCGGGACGAGCGGCTCGCTCCAGGACCGCGTGGGCGTGGGCGACCTCGCGATCCTCGACTCGGCGATCCGCGCCGACGGTGCCTCGACCCTCTACGCGCCGCCGGAGTTCCCCGCCGTCGCCCATCACGAGGTCGTGGACGCGGCGATCGAGGCGACGACCGGGCTCGGCGTCCGCCACCATGTGGGGACGACCTTCTCGACCGACCTGTTCTACGTGCCCGAGGCCGGGTCGGCGTTCGGGGGGTACGAGCAGTCGGCCTGGCGCGAGCGCTACGCCGACGTCGCGCGTGCGAATGCGCTCGCCGCCGAGATGGAGGCGGGGGTGCTCATGGTCCTGTCCCGGATCTGGGGGCTGCGGGGCGGAGCGATCGCCTTGGTGGCGGACGTGGCCGAGGAGCGCGACGAGTCGGGGGCGTTCGACCCGCAGGCGTCGTTCGACGTGAGCGAGGAGTCGATCGAGCGGCTGGCGCGCGTAGGGTGCGAGACGGTCCGGATCCTGGGCGAGCGAGACCGCGCCCGGGAGGGCGCGTAGGACGACCGAGGACGGTTAGGAGCCGGCTCCGGGGAACGCCGCGGTGCCCGTGTCGAACAGACCGGCGACCGCGATCCCGAACGCCGTGGCCGCCACGATGATCGCGAGCGCGATCAGCATCAGCGTCAGGCCGTACTCGGTCGCGACCGAGCCTTCGTCCTCGTCCGGGGGGACGACGAAGCCGATGAGCAGCGACCGTAGTCTCGTCATGGTGCAACGAGGGTAGGCGCATCCGCGCCCCGGCACATCGGCCTTCCGGGGGCCTGAAGGGGGACCGACAGGCCCCCGACCTTCGTACTAGGCTTCTGCGGTGGCCCAGGCACCCGAGCAGCGGAACCTCACCCTGATCCTGGCCCGGAGCTTCGCGGCCCAGCTCGCCACGGCCGTGTTCCTGCTCGACGCCGAGGGGACGATCATCTACTACAACGAAGCCGCGGAACGCCTGACCGGCCGCCCGTTCATCGAGGGCGCGGGCAACACCGCCGAGGAGTGGATGGGGCGTGGCCGCCCGCTCGACGAGGAGGGACGCGAGGTCCCGATGGAATCCCTGCCCCTGGGGACGACGATCCTCAAGCGCGAGCCCGCCCACGGCGTCACGATGTTCCGGCTCAACGAGGACAGTTACCAGCGGATCGAGAACGTGACCTTCCCGCTGTTCGCGCACACCGAGGACTTCGTCGGCGTGATGGCGATCGCGTGGCCGCTGGACGAGAACCGCCCGTGAAGGGACGCATCTGGGGGAGCCGCGGCTCCATCGCCTCCCCCGGCAAGGACACCAGACGGTACGGCGGCAACACGTCGTGCATCGAGCTGCGCCCGCCGGGCTCCGATGTGGTGATCCTGGACGCGGGGACCGGCATCCGCGAACTGGGCATGCGGCTGGTGGAGGAGGGTACCGAGCGCATCTTCCTGCTGCTCACACACCTGCACGTCGACCACCTCGAGGGGCTCGGCATGTTCGAGCCGATCTGGCGGCCCCAGACCGAGTTGCACATCTGGGGTCCGGCGTCGCCGCTCGCCTCGCTCCAGGAGCGGATCGCGATGTACTTCTCGCCGCCGCTGTTCCCGGTCCACCTGTCCGAGGTCCCGGCCCGCATCGAGTACCACGACGCCTCCGAGTCCGAATGGCAGATCGACGGGGCCGGGTTCGCATCCACGGCGATCATCCATCCCGGCCCGACGGTCGGCTATCGGATCGAATCGAAGGGTCGCGTCCTGGCCTATCTCACCGATCACGAGCCGGCATTGGGCGCCGACCTCGAGACCGATGCGCCGGAATGGATCTCGGGGTTCGGGCTGGCGCACAAGGCGAACCTGCTGATCCACGACTGCCAGTACACCCCGGAGGAGTACCACGGCCGGTTCGGGTGGGGGCATTCGACCACCGAGCAGGTCGCGCAGTTCGCCCGCAAGACCGAGGTCGACCGCGTGATGCTGTTCCACCACGACCCGATGCACGCGGACGACCAGCTGGATGCCATGCGCGACGAGGTGATCGAGCGGCTGGGGGTCGAGGGCGATCGCGTCACCCTGGCCGCGGAGGGCGCCGAGCTCGAGGTCTGACGGCCAGGCGTTCGCGAAAGCCCGTCCGGGTACACACGGGGCGTGACCGATGAACACCGGACCGCCGCGCCCTTCCTGCCACCCCGCAAGACCCTCGCGTCGCTCCGGCGGGCCGCGGCCGCATGTGAGGGGTGCGACCTGCACCACCTGGGGACCCGGACGGTGTTCGGCGAGGGGCCGGCGCGCGCCCGGATGATGCTGGTCGGAGAGCAGCCTGGGGACCGCGAGGACATCGAGGGCCATCCGTTCGTCGGCCCGGCCGGCGGCATGCTCGACGAGGCGCTTGAGGAGGCCGGCCTCGATCGGGAGCAGGTCTACCTCAGCAACGCCGTCAAGCACTTCCGTTTCGAGATGCGCGGCAAGCGCCGCATCCACCGCAAGCCGTCGATGTCCCAGATCTCGGCGTGCCGTCCGTGGCTCGACGCGGAACTGGCCGTCGTTGAACCGGAGATCCTGGTGCCGCTGGGCGCCGTCGCGGCGCAGGCGGTCCTGGGGCGCTCGTTCAAGGTCACCGAGCACCGTGGCGAGATCCTCGCCGTCCCCGATCTCGTCCCGAAGGTCGTCCCGACGGTCCATCCGGCCTCGATCCTGCGCGCCCCGGACGCGCGGACACGCGACGCGCAGCGCGCGGCGTTCGTTCGGGACCTGCAGATCGTCGCTCGCGCGGCCGCAGCCGCGTGATTTTGAACGTCGTCTTCGGGGGGATTCGCGCATGCCATCGACGGCCGATGGGTACACACATAGGCCAGACACCGAAAGGGGTGTGTGTGCAGATGCAGATGGAGCTATGGGAGTTCCGGTCGACCGTCCCGACGCGAGCGCTCGCGGGCTTCGACGTGGAGGCGCGTGACGGAGGCATCGGGAAGATCGACGAGTCCACCGAAGAGATCGGGACGGCGGCCCTGGTCGTCGACACCGGGCCGTGGATCTTCGGCCGCAAGGTCGTGATCCCGGCCGGCGCGGTCGAGCGGGTCGACACGGAAGGGAAGAACGTCTACGTCTCGATGAGCAAGGACCAGATCAAGAACTCGCCGGAGTTCGACCCCGAGAAGGGGTGGCCGAACGAGATGCATCGCGGCGAGCTCGACACGTACTACGGCAACGAGATGCGTCGGGCGTCATAACCGATCGGCACCGGCGCCAGGGTGAGGAAGAGCGGCCGCCGCGGCCGCTCTTCCTCACGTTCGAGGAGGAGGAACGGATGGGACGGGTTCCCGAACCGCACTCGAGCCCCAAGGCGCCCGAGGATCATCCCTGGGACTGGCACGGCACGGCCGAGGCGGACAAGTCCGACGCGATCCTTCAGGCCGGCGGTTGGACGCTGCTGGCGGATGCGCACGCGTGGTACGACCCAGCCGAGGACGACGGCCGCGACCCGCCGCACGAGAAGCAGGCATACAAGCTGCCTCACCACGAGCTGGTGAACGGCCGGCTCCGCGTGGTCTGGCACGGGGTGCGCTCGGCGATGCAGGTGCTCCTCGGATCGCGAGGCGGCGTCGACATCCCGAAAGCCGACGGCAGCAAGATCTACGACCACCTGGCGGAGCACTACAGCGAGTTCGACCGGGAGCCTCCCGCGTTCCACCACTGAACGGCTGACGCGGCCTCCCCCGCTTTCGGACGTCGTCCCGTAGACTGCGCGGTCGCTCATGACCGGACGGCGTCCCCTCGTGCTCCTGCTGGCGTTCGCGTGTGCCCTTGCCGCGTGCACCTCGAACGTGGCCGGCACCCCGCGGCCCTCGGCCGGACCCTCCTCGGGGTCCGGGTCCCCCGAACCCCAGGCGCCTGCCCTGTCGATGCGTCTGGCCCGCGTCACGGGCGAGTCGGCGGGCGAGCACGTCCACCCGGCCGACCTCGCCGAACCCGCCGAGGCGGTCCGCCGCGCGATCGAGGACCTGTACGAGACGGCGTTCCTGGCACCGACGCTCGACCGCGCCGAACTGCTCGGCCTGTTCAGCGGGCGGGCCCGGCGGGAAGCCACCGGTGACCTCGGGCGCCTGACGATCGGGCCGGCCCGCTCGCGGATCGACGAGGTGGTTCCGGACCGCGCCAAGATCACGATCGAGTTCCTGGCCGACGCGAACGCGCACCCACTGGCCGCGTTCGCGCAGACCGAGTTCGAGGCCACGGCCGTCTCGGGGGACGCGCACGCGCCCGTCGTCCAGCGGGGTGACTACGTCCTGCGGCGGCTGAACGATGCCTGGCGGATCGTTTCCTACGATGTCCACGGGCGTGTGCCGAAACCCGAGCAGATGGGGTCCGCGGACGCGGCGGCCTCGTTCGTCCCGGGGCTTCCCTCTCCCCGCCCGACCTTCGTGCTGGTCATCGGGAGCGACGCGCGCCCCGGCCAGGTGCTGACGAACACGCGCGCCGACTCGATCCATATCGTGGGGGTGAACCCGCGGCTGGGACGTGTCTCGGTGCTCGGCATCCCCCGCGACTCGTGGGTTCCGATCCCCGGCGCCGGGACCAACCGCATCAACGCGGCGCTCGCCGCCGGCGGCCCCGAGCTGTTGGTGCGGACCGTCGAGCAGCTCAGCGGGATCCCGATCGACGCGTACGTCCTCACCGGGTTCGAGGGGTTCATGCAGCTGGTTCACGCGGTCGGCGGCCTGCAGGTCCGGATCCCCTACCCGATCGACGACACGAACGCGCGCGCCCACCTCAAGCGCGGGATGCAGCACCTGAACGGCCAGGACGCGCTCGCGTTCTCCCGCGCCCGCCACGACGTCCCGGCCGGCGACTTCAGCCGCTCGTTCAACCAGGGGCGGGTGATCATCGCGGCGCTGGCGGAGCTCCGGCGTCAGGTCGCACAGGGCTCCCCCTCGGCGCTGATCCCGTGGGTGGTGGCCGGGAGCCAGATCCTCCGGACCGACCTCGGCCTGTCGGACCTGTTCGAGCTCCTGCTGGCCGCCCCCGGGTTCGACCCCTCGAAGGTGCGCAACGACGTCGCGAGCGGCAGTGGCACCACGATCGGCGGCCGGAGCGTCGTCGTGCTGGGCGAGCGCGCCCGCACGCTGTTCCGGGACCTGCGGGTCGACGCGGTCCTGCACGGGTGAGACCGAGCCGCCGTTTACCCAGCGTGCAATCGCCCGACCCCGTGAACCCTTGGGCGGAAAGCGGTCCTGGCCTGCTTGATTCGCCGATTGAGGCGTCAGCCCCTATCCTGCCCGCGTGATCGAGGCGTTCGTCTCGCCCGCCGCGCTCCGGGGCGGCGACCACGCGTACGCCGTCACGCGCTCCGACGCCGACCGGTCCTGGCTGGCCCGAGCGTTCGTCGACAACGCCGAGAAGGCGGACGCGAGAGCCTTGGTCCTGACCGACGGGCCGGCCGAGGACGTCCGGCGTCTCGGCCGGCGGCAGCCGCGCCACCCCGGCGGGATGGTCGTGGTCGAGGCTGCGCCGGTCCTAGCTCCGGGAGACGCCTTCAAGCCCGAGATCTACGCGAGGGCCCTCGAGAGCGCCGTGGACGCCTCGCTCCGTGACGGCTTCACGGGCGCGCACCTGCTGGTCGAGGCGGGATGGAGCCTCGGCCGCATCCGCAACGTGGACGCCTGGTGGGAGCTCGAGCACGTCCTGGGAGAGATGACCCTGCTGAAACGCGGCACCTCGCTGCTCGTGTGCCAGTTCGACCAGGACGCGTTCGGGGCGGTGCGGCTGCAGCGCGCCGCGCGCAGCCACGCCGTCGAGGTCGTCGCCAACGCGAACGGCTTTCCGGCCGCGGCGCCGATGCGCGTGCACCGCGAAGACGACGATGTCCTGTACGTGATGGGCGAGCTCGACCGGGGAACCGCCAACCTGCTGGCCACCGCGTGCCGCGGGAGCGTGGGCACGGTGACGATCGATCTGGCCGAGGCCACGTTCTTCGACGCGGGCGCGCACCGGGCGATCTCGCGGATCGCCAAGAGTTGCAAGCAGGTGCGCCTTCGCAACGCGCCCGCGATCGTGCAGCGGGTGGTGTTCGCGCTGCAGGGCGAGGGCGGGCTGGAGCTCGAGATCGAGAACGACGCGCTCTCGCTGCGCCTGGGCTGAGCGGTCCCGGGACCGGAATACCCGCGGGCCCGATACCGTTCCAGTCGAAGATCCCGCACGGAGGAGACCCGGAACATGCCCGCCATCACCGTCGAGGACCCGACCAAGCTGGAGCGCGTGCCGCCCGTCCCGGAGGGGGCACGGCTGCGGCCCGTCCGCAGCGTGACGGCAGCCCCGAGCGGCCTGGAGGGCGAGGGCTTCCCGGTCCGGCGCGCGTTCGCCGGCGTCGACCTGGCCGAGCTCGACCCGTTCGTCCACATGGACCAGATGGGCGAGGTCGAGTACGCGCCCGGCGAGCCCAAGGGCACGCCGTGGCACCCGCATCGCGGGTTCGAGACCGTCACCTACATCATCGACGGGATCTTCGAGCATCAGGACTCGAACGGCGGGGGCGGGACGATCACCAACGGCGACACGCAGTGGATGACGGCCGGCGCCGGCATCCTGCACATCGAACGCCCGCCCGAGCACCTGGTGATCTCCGGCGGCCTGTTCCACGGGATCCAGCTCTGGGTCAACCTGCCCAAGGCGGAGAAGTGGGCGCCGCCCCGGTACCAGGACCTGCGGGCGACCGAGGTCTCGCTGCTTTCGTCCCAGGACGCGGGCGCGCTCGTGCGCGTGATCGCGGGCGAGATCGGCGGGCACCCCGGCCCGGGCCAGACCTACACCCCGATGACGATGCTGCACGTGACGCTCGCGCCGGGCGCGCAGCTGGACCTTCCGTGGCGTGAGGACTTCAACGGGCTCGCGTACGTCCTGGCGGGTGCCGGGTTCGCGGGTGCCGAGCGTCTGTCGGTCTCGATGGGGCAGCTGGCCGTGTTCGGCCCCGGCGAGGCGATCCGGCTCGAGGCCGCCAAGGGCCAGGAGTCGCGTTCGCCCCAGCTCGAGGTGCTGCTGCTCGGCGGGCGTCCGATCCACGAGCCGGTCGCGTGGTACGGCCCCTTCGTGATGAACACCAAGGCCGAGCTCCTGCAGGCGTTCGAGGACTACCAGGCGGGACGGCTGGGCACGATCCCGGCCGCGCACAACACGCCCGACCACATCGTCGAGTCGGGCACCGAGACCCCGGGCTGATCGACCGGGGTTTCCGCCCTCGCACGGCGGGTAAGGGGTTCCATCTGCGACCAACGAAGGAGGCCCGCCCATGCTCGAGGTCACAGAGGCGGCATCGTCCGCGTTCCGAACGTTCCTGGATCGTGACGACGTGAACGGCAACGCGATCAAGCTCGTCGCCGAGCGCAACCCCGACGGCGAGACCGGGATCGGCGTCCAGCCGATCGACGAGCCCGGCCCGAACGACATCGCCACCAGCTCGACCGGCGTCGTGGTCGTGCTCGCGCCCGAGATCGCCCCGTCGCTCGACGGCGCGGTGCTCGACGCGCGCACGACCGATAGTGGCGCCGACCTGTTCGTCCGCGCGCAGACTGCCTAGCGGCCCGCGCCGCACCTCGGCTCGCGCTCTCCGCGTCTCCTCGATACCGTCTGAGGTTCTCTGTCCGGTATCGGCGAGCGAGGAGGGCGCGATGTCGTTTTCGGTTCGAAGGACGCTGGCGATCGTCGCGGGGCTGCTGCTGTTCGTCGCGGGGGCCGCGACCTCAGCCGCGCTCCGCCAGTCCGCCAGCGGCGGCGAACGCGCGCCGGTGCAGCTGCCGGCGTTCGGCCGGGCGGTGTTCCTCAGCCACGTGAACGACCCGGCGCGGACGCCGCTGTTCCCCGGCGACCCCGCGTTCCACATCCGCACGGTGTTCACGGTGCCCAACGACGGCTTCTACCTCGAAGTGATCCGCGAGGGTGCGCACACCGGCACGCACTACAGCGCCCCGTGCCACTTCCACGAGGGTGCCCTGTGTATGGACGACCTGTCGCCCTCGGACCTGATCCTGCCGGCGGTGGTGGTCGATGTCCGAGACGAGGTCGCGAACGACCCCGATCACGTCGTGGGCGTGCCGGAGCTGAGGGCCTGGGAGGACACGTACGGGGAGATGCCCTCGGGCGCGGCGGTGCTCCTGCTCACGGGCTGCTCGGACCATTGGGCAGGCGACGGCGACGCGAACTACTTCAACTGCGGTAGCGGGCGCTCGGGCGTGCACCAGCCCGGCTTCTCCCGCAACGCGGTGCGGTGGCTGATCCGCACGGGCGTGCTCGGCAAGACCGGTGCGACCGGGACGGACACGTTCGGACCCGACCCGTCGTCGGACGCCGCGTTCCTGCCGACCTGGCTCACGCTTCGCAAGCACCGATTGACGATCGAGAACCTGACGAACCTGGACGCGCTGCCGCCGTCCGGTGCCTGGGTCGTCCTCGGGAGCCCACGCAACGTCAACGGCTCGGGTGCGCCGGGGACCGTGTTCGGGTTGGTGCCGTGACCACGCCCCTGCGTTGGCGCCTACCTGCTGTGGATGATCGCGCTGTCCGGAGGGCTGCTGTGCGTGCCGGCTCAGGCGAAGCAGAGCGCGCGGATCGTCGGGAGGTCGTCGGCGACGCGCTCCCAGCGCGCCCCCGCGTCCGCCGAGCGGTAGACCTCGCCGTCCGGCGTGCCGAACGCGGCGTCCGATCCGCTCGCGGCCACCCAGCCTGAGTCGAGGTTGCCGTCGAACCACTCGGGCAGGCCGTCGGTGCACTTCTCGAACCCGGCGCCGGCCTCGATCCCGGTCCGGTAGAGCGCGCCGCGACCCCCGTGCGGACCGGTGCAGGCCGAGAGCAACACGGTGTCGCCCGCCACCGCCACGGCGCGCGCGTAGCTCGAGTGCAGTCCCTCGCGTTCGGTGCGCCATGTGGCCCCGCCGTCGGCGCTGACGCACAGGCCCACGGCGCCGGCCGCCAGCACGACGTCGGGCTCGTTCGGGTGCCCGATCACCTGGTGGACGTCCGCGTCGATGTCGATCGTCGGCTCCCACTGCTCGCCGTCTTGCGAACGCGGGATGCCGCCGACGTGCACGTTCGCGTGCAACCGCCCGGCGAGGTCGGCCGCCATCGAACGCACCGCCGGGGGCCCGCCCCATGGCGTGTACCACTCGTCGCGGCCCTCGACGGCCTCGAACGCTTCGACCCATTCGAGCCCCTCCCCGTCCAGCCGGAACAGATGCGCCTCCTCGGAGCCGGCGAAGACGCCGGTCCGGGCCGGCAGCACGCTCACGAGATCCAGTTCGGTGCTTTCGGCGAGGTCCGTCCAGGACCCGTCCGGTCCCCGGCGAACGAGGGTCCGGCGATCGGCGATCGCGTACATGGTCCCATCGCCGGCGGCCAGGGCCGTCACGCCCCGGGCGCCGAACCCGCCATCGGGCTCGGGACCCCCGCCGTTCAACGAACGCATCCCCGTCGAGGTGCCGACCAGCAGCTCGGTCATGCCTCCACCGTACGAGACGAGCCGGGAAACGACGGCCGGGCTACGATCGCGCCACGAAGGGGGCAAAGACGATGACGCAGCCGATCGTGTTCATCAGCCACAGCGCCGTCAAGGATGGGCAGGTCGAGGGCTTCCGGGACCTCATCCGTCGCGGCGCGCCCAGGCTCGAGGCCGACAAGCCCGGCACGGTCGCATTCCTCGCCTACCTGGTCGAGGACGGCTCCGAGGCGAGCATCGTCCACGTGTTCCCGAACGCGGAGGCGATGAACGCGCACCTGGAGGGCGTGCAGGAGCGGTCCGAGGAGGCGGACGCATTCATCCAGACGACCGCATACGAGATCTACGGATCGCCAGACCCGCAGGTCGTGCAGATGATGCGGGCGTTCGCCGAACGGTCGGGCGTGCCGCTTACCGTGCATCCCGAGCACGTCGGCGGCTACCTACACCCCTGAACCGAACTCCGTCTCCGAGCGTCACGTGACGGGCGTTCCTCGCCTCGCCGCGCGCGAGCTACCTCAACGGCGCGCGCATCCCGATGGACGGTGGGCAACGCAAGGCCCCGATGGACATCTCGCGACGTTTGCTACGGCCGGACGACCTCCCCGCCGGCCTCCTCGACCTCGGCGATCGCGCGCTCGCCGTCGCCTTCCTTGAGGTCGACCGCGCGGATCGCGTCCCAAAGCACGCGGACCTTGAACCCCTCCTTCATGCCGTCCAGCGCGGTCGCGTTCACGCAGTAGTCGGTCGCGAGGCCGCAGACGATCAGGAGCGTGATGCCGCGCTTCCGCAAGAGGCCCGCGAGCTCGGTTTCGACCGTCTCGCCGCTGTCGTGATCGCGCATGAAGAACCCCGAGTACCCGTCCTCGCCGTTCGAACCCTTCTTCACGATCGGCCCGTCCACGACGAGGTCCTCGTGGAACTCGGCGCCCCACGTGTTCATCACGCAGTGCACGGGCCAGATGCCACCATCCTTGGCGAAGTGGGGCGTCGACTCGGGATGCCAGTCGGCCGTGTACACGACCGCGGCTCCGCCCTCGCGGGCCTCGGCGATCGCGTCGTTGACGATCGGCACGACGGCCTCCCCGTCTTTGACGTAGAGCCCGCCGTCGGGGTGCGCGAAGTCGTTCTGTACGTCGACCACCACGAGGGCGGTCGCCGCGTCGTAGGTGATGCGCGCCATCGGCCGCATGCTACGCGCGACCGGCCCGTCGACGCTCACCCTCCTTGTTGCGTCGAGCCCCCGTGCTCGGTCCGGCGCCAGAGCAGGTACAGGCTCCCCATCGTCGCGAGGAACCCCAGCGCAGACGCCACCAGGAACACGGTCTCGGCCGTGCGTGGGTCGTCGCTCGAGGCGAGGTTCGTGCCGATCGCGAGCGCGACCACCCCCACGCCTGCCCCCACCACCAGCGCCAGCCCGGCCGCGATCCGGTCGCCGGGAGGCAGCCGTAGTCCGAACAGCCCCGCCGCCACGCCGGCGAGACCGATCAGGACGAACGCCACCGTCATCTTCGCGTCGATCATGCACTCGATCCTCGGCGTTGGGCCGAGGCGCGGCAAGCGAGGACAGGAAAACGCAACGGAACCGGGCGAAGTTCGTCGCACGATCGACACGATCGACGGCGGATCAGGGTTGCGGGAGCTCGCGGCGTGGTCGGATAGTCGAACGCGGGAATCGCCGCGAGGGAGGCTTGCGATGGAAGGCTCCGCACCCACGACGCCCACCGACCGGGGACTCGCGAGGGAGGCGATCGGCCTCCGGGAGGTGTTCTTCCAGTCGGTCACGCACATGGCGCCGGCGGCCGCCGTGGCGTTCTCGATCATCGTGGGCGCGAACTTCGCCTCGGGCGCCCTGCCGCTCTCGGTGATCTTCGCGCTGGTCGGCTGCCTGCTGGTGGCGATCTCGATCGGCCAGCTGGCCAAGCACCTGCCGTCCGCAGGCGGCTTCTACACCTACACGGCGCGCGGGATCCACCCGGCGGTGGGGTTCCTGGTCGCGTGGGGGTACGCGTTCGTCGAGCCCCTGGTCGCACCCGCGCTGTTCCTCATCTTCGGCCAGGTTGTGGCCGGGACGCTGGACACCGAGTTCGGCTGGTCGTTCTCGACGTGGTGGTGGATCGCCGCGCTCGCAGCCGCGATGGTGGTGTTCCTGCTCGGGTTCTACGGGATCCAGATCAGCACGCGGGTCGGGACGCTGCTCGGGCTGTTCGAGATCGGGGTGTTCACCGCGCTCGCGATCTGGCTGATCGTGGACGCCGGGAGCGACAACACGCTGAAGGTGTTCGGGACCTCGTTCGCGACGGTGCCGGGGTTCGAGGGCCTGTCGGGCGTGATCGCGGGGTCGGTGTATACGATCCTCGCGTTCATCGGGTTCGAGGCGGCCGCGCCGCTGGCCGAGGAGGCGCGAGATCCGCGGCGCACGATCGGGCGCGCGGTGGTCCTGTCGTGCATCGGGATCGGGATCTTCTACGTCCTGACGACCTACGCGGCGGTCGTGTTCTTCGGGCCGTCGAGGTTCTCCCAGTTCCCGATGTTCGGCGGCGGCAACCCGTGGGACGCGCTCGCGCGGGCGGCCTGGGGCGCGGGCTGGGTGCTGGTGTTCCTGGCGATCGCGAACTCGGCCATCGCGAACTCGAACGCCGGCTCGAACGCTGCCACCCGGACCTGGTTCGCGATGGGCCGGATCCACCTGCTGCCCGCGATCCTCGGACGGACGCATCCGAGATACCGCTCGCCGCACGTGGCGGTGTTCGTGCAGTTCGTGATCGGCGTGGGCGTCGCGCTGTGGCTGGGCGCGCAGTACAACAGCCCGTTCCTGGCGTTCGCGATCCTGGGGACGATCATCGGCGCGGTCGTGATCGCAATCTACATGACGGTCAACCTCGCGTGCCTCCTCTTCTACGCGCGCGAACACCGGAGCGAGTTCAACTGGTTCCTGCACGGCGTGATCCCGATCCTGGGGATCGCCGCGTTCGTCCCGGCGTTCCTCGTGGCGATCGGGGTGGGCGGGTCGATCTTCGACTTCATCAGCCCGCTGCCGTACCCGTTCAGCGTCGTCGGGCCGGTGGTGGGGATCTGGTACGCGCTCGGGATCGTGTACCTGATCTACCTGTACGCGCGGAGGCCGCAGCGCGTGAAGGACACGGCGCGCGTGTTCATCGAGGAGGAGGTCGCGGAGGTGTCGGCCCCGGTGTAGGGGTGAGGGCTCAGCCGCCGCAGGTGCAGGTCCCGCACCCGCACCCGCCACCCGCCGACGGGCCGGCATCGGCTGAGGCCGAGGTCCCGGCCGCGAACGAGTACTGGCGCCGGACGCGCTCGCCTCCGCAGTTCGGGCAGGCCAGCGCCGTGTCCACGGACGCCGTCATCGGGCGCCGGTCCTCGAACCGGTGCTCGCACGCCATGCAGAGGTACTCGTAGGCGGCCACGTGCGAAGGATACCCCGACCAACCGCCGGCCGGAATACTCGACCCCCGCCGTAACGTTGAATCGAGGCCCGCGAGACCCTCGAGGAGCACCCGTGAAGACCTGTGTCACCTGCGGCGACGAGTTGCACCCAGAACGAGCCGAGCGCTACGACTACTGCACCAAGCCGGCCTGCCGGCAGGCCAATGCCGAGGAGCTGCCGATCGTGGCGATCGGCGTGAACAAGGCCTCGGACCAGTTCGCGATCTTGGACGAGCGCACCAGGGAGGATGCCGCCAGCGGGCGGTTCAAGAAGCAGCCGGACGCCACGGGTTCGAAGGCCCGCCGGGCTCCAAGGCCCTCCGACCGTGGCTCCGCGGAGGTCCGGGACCTCGTCCCGCACTCCGCGGTCCGGCCGTCGCGGCCCAGGTGGAGCCCCTCCCAGGAGCGGCTTGCGCTCACCTACCGAGCCATGGGCATGAACCGGGATCAGATCGCGGGCAAGCTCGGCGTGAGCTCGTACCTCGTCTCGCAGATCCTGGCCCAGGCGTCCGCCCGCGGGCGGCGCTGAGCCACGGCCCGAACCCTCAGCCGGTTCGCGCCCGGCCTCGGCTGGCCACCGCAGCGTACAGCCACACGAGCACGACGCCGACGATGATCGACCCGATCCAGGCGATGCCGTCGTTGTTCGGGAAGATCGCGTTCCACAAGAACCCGCCGATCAACGCGGCCACGACCCCGATCAGGATCGTCATCCAGATGCTCATGTTCTGACGCCCCGGGAGCAAGGCGCGTGCGATCACCCCGATGACGAGCCCGGCGATGATGTAGACCACGACGTCCCAGAACGAGATGTCGATGTCCGCGAGCATCCGATCTCCTTCCGTCGGCGGCCGGTGCCGGATCCCCTCCTTCCGAGGGTACGCCCACGTTGCGCGTTCGCGCGACCACCGAGGCCGGGATGCGTCACGGAACGGCCGCACCGCGGTTCCGGGGCCGTCGGTCCCGGCCCCTATGCTGCATGGATGAATTGCCAGGTCTGCGGCGAACCCCTCCCGGAGGGCGCGCGCTTCTGCCCGAACTGCGGCTCGGCCGTGGGCAGCCCGCTCGGCACCGAGGAGCGGAAGATGGTCACGGTCCTGTTCGCGGACCTCGTGGACTCGACGGGCCTTGCCCGCCGGCTCGATCCCGAGCGCGCCCGTGAGCTCCTTGGCCTGTTCTTCGACGCGGCCTCCGAGGAGCTGCAGGCGCTGCGCGGCCGAGCGGAGAAGTTCATCGGCGACGCCGTGATGGCGGTGTTCGGCCTGCCGACCGTGCACGAGGACGACGCGCTTCGGGCCGTCCGGGCGGGCCTGGCGATCCGGGGCCGGCTCCGGCGCATGAGCAAGACCCTCGGGCTTCCCGAACCCCTTGAGGTGCACGTCGGCGTCGAGTCCGGCGAGGCCGCGACCGGCCTGGGGCCCGCGGGCCAGCTGCTGGTCACCGGCCCCGTCGTGAACGCGGCGGCACGGCTGCAGGACGCGGCCGAACCCGGCGAGGTGCTCGCGGGGCCGATGACGGTCGCGCTGACCGCGAACGCCGTCGCCTACGCCGACCGCCGGCAGATCGAGGCTCAGGGCTTCGACGGCGGGCTGACCGCGTTCCCCGTCGAAGGCCTCACCCCGCGGTCGGCGCGGCGGACGATCCCGTTCGTGGGGCGCTCGAGCGAGCTCGCGATCTTGCGCGAGAGCCTCACGCGCGCGACCCACAGTGGCCGGCCCGTGCTGGTGACGGTCCTCGGCGAGCCGGGGATCGGCAAGTCGCGGCTCGCGGACGAGCTCGTGGCGAGCCTCGAGGACGAGGTGCCGGTGCTCGCCGGGCACGCGCATCAGTTCACCGACACCGCGACGTTCGCGCCCGCGGCCACGATCGTGGCCGAGCTCGCGGGGTTGGAGGAGGGCGAGCCGCCCGACAAGGCCAAGCGCCGGCTGCACGAGCTCCTGGAGACCAACGCGATCGCCGAGGACCACCTGGTCGAGCGCCTGTCGCTGCTGTTCGGCCTGGCCAAGCGCAAGGACCAGTCGACGTTCGTGACCGACGTGCAGTCGGCGTTCGTCTCGCTGATCGACGGGCTGGCGCGCGACAAGCCGCTGGTGCTGGTGTTCGAGGACGCACAGACGCTGAAGGCGCCGATGCTCACGCTGATCGAGCGCCTCGGGGCGCCGGCGCGCAACGGTCCGCGGCGCGCGCTGGTGCTGGCGCTCGCCCGGCCGGGCCTGCTCGACGAGCGGCCGGACTGGGGCACCACCACGGGCAACGCCTCTCGCCTGCGTCTGGACCCGCTGTCGGAGGCCGAATCGGTCGAGCTGGCACGCCAGGCGTCGGGCCGGCGCATCGAGGACACCGAGGCAGCCGAGATCGCCGAGCGCGCGGGCGGCAACCCGTTCTTCATCATCGAGACGACGGGCATGCTGCTGCCCGACGCCAAGGACGTGGTGGGGGCGCCGCGCGCGGCGGAGACGCCGCGCGTGGCGCTCCCCCCGACCGTGCAGGCCGTCGTCGCCGCCCGCCTCGACCACCTGCCGCCCCGCCTGCGCGAGCTCACCCGCCGGGCCTCGGCCTTCTTCGTCTCGTTCAACCTGGACGAGCTGCACGTCGTCGACCCCGAGGCCACGCTCGAGGAGATCCGCGAGCTCGAGGAGGCCGAGATCCTCGTGCCCGAGGACGACACGCGGCCGGTCGGCCGCTGGCGCGTCCGTCACTCGACGCTGAAGGACGTCGCGTACGCGACCCTGCCCAAGCGCGAACGCGTTCGGCTGCACGAGCTGATCGCCGACGACCTGTTCGCCGACAGCCACCCGTCGTGGGCGGCCGAACACCTCGAGTTCGCCGCGCTCAACTCGCTCGACCTGGATCGGAACGACCGCTCGGTCGCCGAACGTGCCGCCGTCGCCCTGATCGAGGCCGGCGACCGCGCCCGCCGCCGAACCGAGAGCCGCTCGGCCACCGACTACTACGAGCGCGCGCTCAGCCTGGCCGGCCCCGAGGAGGACTGGGGCGTCCGCGAGGCCCGTGCGCTGGCCGGCATCGGCGAGGCGCGCTACTGGCTCGGCGACTACCTGGCCGCGCGAGCCGCCCTCGACCGCGCGATCGAGCTCGGGCGGGCGGTGGACGATCCCTTCACGCTCGCCCTCGGGCTCCGGTTCCTCGGCGACATCGCCATCAACGTCGACGGCGACGTCGACAAGGCCGAGCCTCTCCTGGACGAGTCGATCGAGCTCTCGGAGCGGCTCGGCGAGTCCAGGCCGTGGGCGCTGGCCCGCTCGTTGCTGTTCGCGGGCTGGGTCCCGTGGACGCGGGACGACAACGAGAAGGCGGAGGCGATCTGGCGGCGGGCGCTCGAGGTCGCGGACCCGGACGACGGGTGGGCGCGGGTGCGGGCGCTCAACTCGCTGTCGATCAACCAGACCGGCGGCCGGCGCGGCGGCGAGGGAGCCACCCGGGACGCCGCCCTCGAGCGAGCCCTCGAGCTGAGCGACCAGGCGAGCGCGCTCGCGGAGGAGATCGGCGACCAGTTCAGCATCGCGATGACCACCGTACAGCGCGCGAGGATCTTCGAGGACCAGGAGCAGTACGAGGAGGCGATCGAGGGGTTCGAGCGGGCGATCGGCGTGTTCGAGGACCTCGGCGCGCGGTGGGAGCTCGGGGACGCCTACGCCGAGCGGGGGATCTGCATGCGCGAGCTCGGCCGCTACGACGAGGCCGAGGAGAACCTGAAGA
>Ga0111539_10001790_pt1 | contig 28569 bp, 16 predicted proteins | sample RhiMethybrSRZTD1_FD_79667 | JGI IMG/M metagenome (GOLD analysis project Ga0111539, IMG submission 79667) | Populus rhizosphere microbial communities from Tennessee, USA - Rhizosphere MetaG P. TD hybrid SRZTD1 (version 2) (version 2) | ecosystem: Host-associated > Plants > Roots > Rhizosphere >...
GCTGCTCTTCGGCACGGCTGTCGGACTTGTTGCCGACGATGTCTGGCCCCTGTCAGCAGCAAGGACGATCGCGGCACACGACAGCGCACCAATGCCGCCCCACAGCGCGCAGAATCGCGCGAGGGTCGTTGTCCTTTTCATCTGAAATCTCCTGTTTCGCGTGAACTTAGGAACATCTGACCGCGCGACATACGCCGCACGATCAGGGCGTGGATCGGACTCCGCAGACCAGCGCGACGGCACGCACGAATCCGTCAGCCAGGCTTAGTCAGAAACGATGTTACCGACGCAGGATTGGCCGCCCATCCGGTTGAAATACCGAATCGGATCGCGCATATCCTTCGCCAGATGCCGCTTTCGCCGATTCCCGAGATTCTCAGCGACCTTCAGCAGGGCCGGATGATCGTGCTGGTGGATGATGAGCGGCGCGAGAACGAAGGCGATCTGGTCCTCGCCGCCGAGAAGATCACGCCCGAGATCATCAACTTCATGACACGGCACACGCCCGGCTACCTGTGCCTGGCGATGACCGGCGCAGACTGCGATCGGCTCGATCTGCCGCCGCAGGCGGGCGTGAACACGTCCATTCGCGGCACAGCAATGGCGGTGTCATTTGACGGCCATAGCCGGCACGGCGTGGGCACGGGCATCAGCGCTTCGGATCGCGCCAAGACGGTGAAGATCGCCGTCGATCCGAACTCGCGGCCGGATGATCTCGTCCGCCCCGGCCACATGGTTCCCTTGCGGGCCCGCGATGGCGGCGTGCTCGTGCGCACCGGCCAGACCGAAGGCAGCGTCGATCTGGCGCGTTTGGCAGGGCTGCGCCCGGCGGCGGTGATCAGCGAAGTCTGCCGCGACGATGGCGAGATGGCCCGCATGCCCGAACTCGAAACGATCTGCGCCAGGCATCAACTCAAGATGTGCTCGGTCGAGCAGATCATCGAATATCGGCTGGCGCGCGAGACGCTCGTGCAGCGTCTGGCTCCCGCACAAGGAACCGCCATCGAGACGGCGCACGGCTCATTCAACCTGATCGCGTACCAGAGCGCCATCGATCCGCTGCCGCATCTGGCGTTGACGGTCGGCGGCGTAGGCAAGATGGACGCACGCAACGGCGCTTCCCAGCCGATCGATGAACCGGTGCTGGTGCGCGTGCATCGCCGCGACCTGCTGGGCGACATCTTCGACGAATCGAGCAATCCCTCGGGCGTGACGCTGCGGCGATCGATGGAATTGATCCAGAAGGCCGGCCGCGGCGTGCTGGTGTACGTGCGCCCGGAGGGCGTGGGCGATGATTTTCGCGCGCGACTGCAGCAGATTCGCCGCACAGCGTCACTTGATGAAATCAACTCACCGGATCTGACGCGCCTCGATGGCGTGGGGGGGCGGGCCATTCCGCCACAGGTGCGCGAGATCGGCGTGGGCGGCCAGATCCTCCGCGACCTGGGCGTGACGCGCATGCGCCTGCTGACCAACAACCCCAGCATCTATCCCGGCTTGCACGGCTTCGGGCTCGAGGTTGTTGAACATGTCAGGATCGAGTGATGAATGTCAGATATCGCTCGGTCAATTCGTCCCGGTCCACTCTGGATACGCCTTGCCCGCACCTTCGGCGGCGTGGTTGGCGATTCGCGTCATCTCGCGATTCTCTGAACTCGACACCGCCTCGTTGATCGCGAGCACACTGCCGGTGCGCAAATCCTTCACCTGAAGTTTCGAGGTCGTGCCGGGCTGCTGATTCATTTCGATCAGCATCTGCGGCAGGTCCTCGCTGAAACGCTTGCGGGCCAGTTCCTCGCCGTAATGCTGGCGGCAGTGTTCGACGATGGCGCCGGCGACGACGCCATCAAGCGAAACCAGTTCATACCACTGCTGCTGCAGCCGCACCACGGGCGTCCATTGATCCTTCCAGCGGACCTCCTCGAACGGGCTGGTCTTGGGGAACTGGTCATCGTCCTGTCGCACTTCGCCCTGATCGCCAGCGGTTTCGGCCTTCTTCTCGCCCGGCGGCTGGTCCTGCAGTTGCCGCTGAGCCTCGGCGATGCGCTCGCGCATCGCCGCCGCCAGTTGCGGATTGTCGGCGAACTGCTCGGCAATGCGGCTGCTGGCATGGTTGAGGACGTCCTTAACGCTGACCGACGGCGCCGTCGCGTCGGTTGAGGTCAGCACATCCTGCAGGAAGTCGCTGACAGCCTTCGCCTTTTCCTCGGCGGTCGCAGCCTGCTGAATCGCTGCATCGGCCTCGAAGATCTTGCGCCGCCCGGCGATGAGTTCCTTGATCATGCCCGCGGTCGCCGGATCATCGGCATAGTCTCGATCAGCAGCCTTCTCCTCGGCGTCGAGGAAACCCCGCACCTTCTGATCGAGGTTGGGATCGCTGGGATCGTTGGGATCGGCCAGAGCAAAGAGGCGCACGACGAAATCGCCAACGGCCTTGGCGCGGGCCGACTGCTCGAACGCTGAATCATCAGTGGTTCGATCGAAGGCCAGCCGGCCCTTGATGTCCGGCATCGCGGGCAATGGAGGCTGCGCCGGCGGCTGTGGCGGCACGCGCGGGTTGTCGCGCAGATTGCTGAAGTCGAGGACCAGTTGCTCGCCGACGACATCCCAGTCGGCCATCTGCGTGTACTGGCGGTTGCTCTCGTTCGAGATGACGACCACTCCGTCAGGTGTAAACGCGAGAGACCATTCGCGGGGCTCGCCTTCACGCATGAGCGTGGCCCCCTGACCGCGGCCAGCCGATACGCGCATGTGCCACCTGCTTCCGTCTGGTGGCGCCGCGCGCCAGTACATGACCGTTTCCCCACCACTTCGCCACTGCGCCATGTAGTAACTCCTGCGGGATTCAATGGCCACGTCGTTGCGGATGGTCAATTCGTCGTTGGGTCGCAGCACCATGCTGCCCGAATCCGCCAGATAGGACTTCACAAGTTGAGGCGTGGCTTGTCCGCTGGCGCCGTTGCGGCGATAGGTGATCCACTGGTCGTCGCGGACGTTCAGTTCCTGCAGCAGATCGCTGAGCCGGGTGCCGCGATCCATGTCGATCGAATGCCAGCCGACCGCCGCCACATCGCCTTCCACAAGCACGCGAGACGCATCGGCGGCGACGCGATCGGACGCGTCGCCTGATGCCAACGGCCCGCTGGCCCGGCGTTCCGCGCTGGCCGCTTCGAACTTCATGCGGGCCAGGTCCGCCGTGATCGCCTGCAGGGCAAGCGTGTTGTAGCGCTGCGTGATGTACACCTGCGCGCCCACGGCAACGACCACCAGCATGACCACGATCATCAGTACGAGATTCACACGTTGCAGCATGATTCGCTCCCTCAGCGCAATGCGCTGACATTGCTTCTTCACCGCCTCCACATCGCCGAACATTCGCCGGGCCGCGTCCTTCGCCTCGTCGCGCTCCAGTCCGGGCGCCTGCGACATCAGGTTTCGAGCCTTCATTTCAAGATGGAAATCGAACTCATCCTCCAGATCGCGCGCGATTTCCTGGCGCGAGCGATTCTCCGGCCGCGGCAGGAACGATTGGATGGAGGAGATGAAGGACACAGGGAAAAGTCGAAGGGTCTCACCCAGTCACAACGCATAACTCTTCGCGCGCATTCATCACTTTGTCGATGGCCCCCGCCAGGCGGTTCCAGTTGGCCGTTTCGGTCTTGAGTTGGGTCCGGCCCCGGGCATTGAGGCGGTAGTACTTCGCCCGGCGATTGGATTCGCTCTGTCGCCAGTCTGAGTCGAGGCAGCCGCGTTTCTCCAGCCGATGCAGCGCGGGATACAGCGATCCTTCCTCGACCTGAAGGACCTCATCGGAAACCTGCTGGATGCGCCGCACGATTCCGTAGCCGTGCTGGCCGGACGTCCCCGCCCCCGCCAGCACCTTCAGGATCATCATGTCGAGCGTGCCCTGCAGGAGGTCGGACCTGTCGCGTTCGATGGTGGGCATGGGAGGACTCCCCTAGATGGTCTAGGGTATTCTCCCGCGCTCCCATAGATTGTCAAGGGGAATGACAAAAGAAAAACGAAGTCCAAAAATGACGCCCACGCATGGCCATGCGTGGGCGTCAGCGATCGATATCGATCACGAATGCGGGTCTGGTCGGAATCCGTTCGTCTCAGCGGCGATTCAGCAGCGACGCCACGCGGATCACCATCTTCACGGCCTCGTAGTAGATCCACGCCAGGGTCACCAGCAGGGCGAAGCCGCAGTACCACTCCATGTACTTGGGCGACTCGTTGCGCAGGCGCTGTTCGATCATGCCGAAGTCGATGATCAGCCACAGCGACGCGATGCCCAGCACGAACAGGTTGATGCCCAGGCCGATCAGGGCCGGGCCAGTCGCGCCGGATGAGAACACCGACATGAACGGCAGCTTCACGCCGACCAGCCACAGCACGAAACTGATTGCGTAGGTGATGCAGATGGCGGCTGTCGCGGTGTAGATGATGCGCTTGAATGTTTCCGTCGGCCGCAGGATGCCGGTCGAGTACAGCGTGAGCATGCCGGCCAGTGCGCTGCCGGTGATGATGAACGCCTGCAGCGCCACGCCTCCGGGCACCTTCGCGCCTTGGGCGGCAAGCATGTACTCAGCCACGCCCGTCAAGGCGCCGAGGAACCCGCCTTCAACCACTGCATAGACCGGACCGAGAAACACCGCCGTCTGCGGCTTGCCGTGAATCACGAAGTAGATGCCGAGCGTCACCACCAGGCAGGTGATCCAGCTGATCCACATGAACGATGCGTACTGGCTCACGAGCGCGTAACCGCCAACGCCCGCTGCGATCGCGATGGTCGCGAGGATCGCTGTCTTGTTCACCACGCCCTGCAGCGTCGCGACGTTCGATTGCTCCTTGAACATCGCCTTGCCATAGAACTGATTGAACGCGTCATCGTTGGCCAGGGCCGGATTAGTCGAGTTCCACATGCGTCAGCGAGCCTCCCAAAAATCGAGTGCGATTGACATCGAGCGGCAGAGTATAGATCGGCCGTTCCGCCACCTGCCCCCAAGGTCCTAGAGAATCTCCGCTGCCAGGCTCGCCAGGGCACTGCGCTCGGTCTTCGCCAGCGTGACGTGCGCGCTCATCGGCTGACCCTTGAAGCGCTCGATCAGATAACTCAACCCGTTCGAAGACGCATCCAGGTACGGATTGTCGATCTGATTGATGTCACCGGTCATGACGATCTTCGTGCCCTCGCCCACGCGGCTGACGATCGTCTTGACCTCGTGTGGCGTGAGGTTCTGCACCTCGTCCACCACCATGAACTGATGCGGAATCGAGCGGCCGCGGATGTACGTCAGCGCCTCCAGCACGAGTTTGCCGCCAGCGACCAGTTGCTTGATGCGCTGCTCGGTGGTGTGGCTTTCGGCGTGATCGAGGTGCGAGCCGCGCGTCGAGAGCAGGTACGCCAGGTTGTCGAAGATGGGCTGCATCCACATCTCGAGTTTCTCGTCCTTGTCGCCCGGCAGGTAGCCGATGTCGCGGCCCAGCGGCATGATCGGCCGCGCCACGAGCAGTTTTTCGTAACGCTCGTCCTTGAACACCTTGTGCATACCCGCAGCCAGAGCCAGCAGCGTCTTGCCCGAGCCAGCTGATCCGAGCATCGTCACGATGCGGATCTCATCATCCAGCAGGATGTCGAGCGCCATCGTCTGTTGCAGGTTGCGGGCCATCACGCCGAACACCGGCCGGCGCGGACCCGCGACGGGAATCAGGTGGCCGGTGTCGCCCAGCAGGCGCGACAGGCCGGTGTGCGATTCATCAGCCATGTCGCGCAGCAGCACGAACTGGTTGGTGAACAGCGTAATGGCAGCGGTTTGGCCATCGACGGTCTGAACGAGGTATTCCTTGACGCGATCAACCGGCAGTTGCCGCTCGTTGTACAGCTCATCGATGATCTCGCCGGGCACGCTTATGTCGACATAGCCGGTGTACAGCCAGTCGGCGTCGACGCGGTCGGCTTCGAAATCCTCCACCTCGACGCCCAGCGCATCGCCCTTGACGCGGGCGTTGATGTCCTTGGTGATGAAGATCGTCTTGTGCCCCTCGCTGTGCAGGGCATGCGCGACAGCGAGGATGCGATTGTCGACGACGTTGGCGTCGAAGCCGAAGGGCAGAGGCTGTTCGCAGCGATCGATGCGCAGCGTGCCACCGAGGTCGTTGATCTTGACGCCCTCGAACAATCGCCCCTGCGTGCGCAGACGGTCGATCTCGCGAATCACCTGCCGCGCGTTGCGGCCGGTGTCGTCGTTGTTCTTCTTGAACTTGTCGAGTTCCTCGATGACGACCAGCGGCACGACGACCTCATGCTCCTGGAACATGAAGATCGACTTGGGATTGTGCAGCAGGACGTTGGTGTCGAGCACAAACGTCTTGCGTGCGGCGGTCTTTCCCTTTTTGCTTGTCGCGGTCGCGGGGGACGCGGAGGCGGAGGGTGAGGCGGAGGCGACGGTGGGGGGGCTGGTCGAGGCCTGGTCGCCGCGTGAGGTACTGCTGGGCAAGACGATCGCTCCCTGGAGCGCCGGCGCCGTCATCAACATGGCCGCCTCGCCGCGCCGGCTTCGAGCGAGGGGCCGGATCATAGAAGTCGCGCTGGGGGCCGGCTCTTCGCACCTCGCCGGATTCGCGCTCCACTAGGATCGGCATCATCTACCATGCGCTGTTACCCAAAGATCGAGGAAGCGGTGCGGTTGGGCTGATTGCAACGCAAAAATCGCCATGTCCAAGCGGTCCGCAAACACGCCGCCCGACCCGCAGCCGCGCCGCCGCCTGATGCTGCGTGTCGGGGCGATCTGGGCGGGCGTCTCGCTCGCCGCGGTTGTGTGGTCGCTCTGGGGCATGACGCTCGATCGCAGCGGCGGCGCCGAGGCGGCGGCTCACAATGCGCGCATGCTCTGGCCGTACTGGATTGCCTCCGCATCGTGCTGGCTCGGACTGACGATCGTCTGGATCGCGTTGCGGCGGCAGGCGAATCACTGGTCGAAGCAAGGGGCGTGGATCGTGCTGGGCGTCGCGATTCTCGCGCGGCTGGTCGTGCTCGTGACGCACAATCCCGCGCTGAGCGATGATGTCTATCGCTACATCTTCGACGGCCGCAACGTCGCGCATGGATTCAACCCATACCTGACCGATCCAACCGATCGTCGACGGGCGCTTGCAGACGGCGGCGGCGCTGAGAATTGGGCGGGAGAGCGCGGCCTGCTGCCGCTGCTGGCGTACCCGGAGGTGACGACACCCTATCTTCCGTTCAGCCAGTACGTGTTTGCAGCGATGGGCGTGGTCTGCGAAGCGGGCGGCTGGACATCGCCGGAGGCATCGGCGCGTGTGTTTCGCACGGGGCTTGTCGTCATCGAGTTGCTGTTGATGCTCCTGCTGCTGCGCGTACTGCGAAAGCGCGAATGGTCGCCGTGGTGGCTGGCCCTGTACGCGTGGCACCCGCTGGCGATCGACGGCTTCGCGGCGTCGGGGCATCAGGATGTCATCGGCATCGCGCTGATGGTTGCGGCGCTGGCGATCGGCTGGGCGAACGCCGAACGCGGGCGCGGCGCTTGGCATTCGATCATGTTCGCCGCGCTTTCGGCTGGCGCCGTCATGGTGAAGCCGATCGCGGCGCTCGCCGGGCTGATGGCTGTTCGCCACATGCCTTTGCGCGCGTGGATCGTCTCGTTGATCGTCGGCTCAATCGCATGCATCGCCCTGGCGCTGCCGCTGAACTGGTATCCGCAGCAACGGGAGTTTGCGGCGTGGAAGCGGACAGCCGACTGGATGGCCGAGAAGGCGGCGCATTTCGGCGGCGTGTACGAGCCGGTGTTGTGCGTCGTGCGGCATCAGATGTCTGACGGGCCGGATCGCCAGCCGGGATTCAACCTCGAACAGGAATGGCTGGCGCGGAAGATCTGCATGTGGGCCCTGGCAGCGACGCTGCTGGCGATCTTCATCCTCGCCCGCGACGCCTGGCGCGCGACGGCGGCGGCGATGCTGGCGGTGACGCTGTGCTCGACCACCTGTCATCCGTGGTACCTGCTGTGGGGGCTGGCGCTGGTGCCCATCGGCAATCGAAGTTGGGGGCTGTGGGTCTACGGCCTGACGATCTCCTTCGGCTACGCGGTGTTCTTCACCGGCAAGGGCCATGCGTTGGGCGTGGAGTGGACGGTCGCGCCCGAGGCGCTGGCGATCGCGTACATTCCCGTGGCGATCGGGCTGTGCGTCGATGCGTGCGCGATGGCGCGACGCAGGCGTGCTTCGCCGCACGTGGCTGAGTTGGTGACGAATGAAACTGAATGACATCATCGCGGTCCTTGAACGCATTGCCCCGCCCTCGGCCGCCGCCGAGTGGGACAATGTCGGGCTGCTGGCCGGCTCGCAAAGCGACAAGGCCGATCGCGTGCTGCTCACCGTCGACCTGACCGAGGCGGTCGTGCGCGAAGCCATCGATGCGCGTTGCGATCTCATCATCGCCTACCACCCGCCGATCTTTCACGCGATCAAATCGATCACCGACGCCACCAGCGGCGGCGCCGTGCTGCTGAGCGCGCTGCGCGAAGGCATTTCGCTGTACTCGCCGCACACCGCGCTCGATGCGGCTGCCGGCGGGATCAACGACTGGCTGTGCGAAGGCCTTGGCCGCGGCGACATCCGTGCGCTCGAGCCCTTCGCCGACCTGCCCGACACCGAGCAGAACAAGATCATCACGTACTGCCCCGCCGAGGCCGTTCCTGCGATTCGCAACGGCCTGGCGTCGATCGGCGCGGGGCGCATCGGCGCATATCAACTGTGCTCGTTCGAGATCTCAGGCACCGGCACCTTTCTCGGGGGCGAGGAAACCAACCCTGCCGTCGGCACGCGGCATGAACTCAATCGCGTCAATGAGGTGCGCCTGGAGATGGTCTGCCCGACCGCCGCGCTGGCGCTGGCGATCACCTCGCTGCGGCAATTCCATCCATACGAAGAACCGCCCATCGAGATTATCCGTTTCGAGAAGCGCCCGCAGCGCGGCGTGGGCCAGGGACGGCGCATCGTCCTCGATCGGCCGGCCGCGCTACGAGCCATCGTCGATCGCGTCAAGGATCGGCTGGGACTCAAACGCGTCGATATGGCCTTCGCGAATGACGCGTCGCTGCAATCGAAGGCCACGCACATCGGCGTGTGCGCCGGTGCAGGCGGATCGCTCCTGCACGGCGCCATTGCACAGGAATGCACGGTCTTTGTCACCGGCGAGATGCGGCATCACGACGTGCTCGCGGCCGTCGCGCGCGGCTGCAGCGTGATTCTCGCCGGCCACACCAATACCGAGCGGCCGTACCTGAAGGTGCTCGCCAAGCGTCTGCGAGAAGATCTCGACGGCATCGACGTGCTGGTGTCGAAGCGCGACGCTGATCCGCTGCGGACGTTGTAGCGGCGCCTCCTCTATTCGGGTTGCGTCGTCGGCTGGGTCGCCTGTCGATCGCGCCGCCGCGGACGTTCGGGCTCGGCGAGCGAATCAGGTTGCTTGCCCTTGTCCTTGTTCAGCAGTTGATCGAGCAGGCTGCCGGCATCGCCGCCCAGGAGATCCCCGAGTCCTCCCTTGAAGCCGGCATTGAGCGCCGCCTTCGCCAGGTCGAAATCCGGATCGATCGTGGTCTTCACCGCGCCGAACTTGCCGCGCGTCACCAGCGGCACGACGATCTGATCGGCGTAGCCCGCGAGTTGCTCGATCTGCTGCCCGAGGGCCTTGAGCGGAATCTCCGTGCGCAGGTTCACCTCCTGCTTCACGAGGTCGATCTGGCCCGAGTAGTTGAGCGTGTAGCGATCGATGTGCACCGCGAACTTGTCGTAGGTCACGATGCCGTTGCGGATCTGGGCCGCGATCGGCTCGATTTCGCCGGGAATCGTCGCGCGGTCGCCGTGGCCGAAGAAACTGAGGATCTGCAGCGTGGTCGAGCCCGAGTCGAGATCGACCTTGCCGACGGCAATATTGATCTCCGCCCGGAGTTTCGAGACGTCGGCGGGAATCGCCGCCAGGGCCCCGGGAATCTCGATGCGCAGCGGGTGTTCGGTCGTTCGGATGTCCGCGAGGATCGGGTGGATCTTCATCAGCAGGCGCTCGCGCAGCGCCGGCGTGATCTCGAGTTCCGCGGTCACCGGATTGTTCTTGTTGACCCGGAATGAACTCTCGCGACCGCGCAGCAATCCTTGGAGCGAGCCGTTGGTCGTCGTGATCTTCGCATCGAGCGTGCCTGAATTGGCGGAGAAGTCATCCGCGACAAAAGTCGCATTCATCTGCGGCCCGACCGCCGCCACGAGCAACCCCTGCATGTCACCCAGCGCGTCAGCGACGGCGGTGGGCACGTTGTCGGCCTTGGCGTTCATCTGCAATCGGCCGTGCGCCAGATCGAGCTTGCCTTCGCTGCTGACGACATTGGCGAGCGTGCCGGTCACGTCAATCGAACCGTGCTGCGGCTGCGATGAGGCAACAGCCGTGGGCGCGGGTTGAGCCGGCGCCTCCGGCTGGGACGCCTCCGGACGACTCGTAGCCCGTTCGCGCTGGCGCTCTTCGCGGCGTTGCTCGCGCCGCTGTTCGGGCGTCAATGACTCATCCGGGGGCGTGTTCGGCGGCCGAAGTTCGATCGGCGCCCGCGGCTCGTCGCGCTGTTCAGGCGGAGGCGGTAGGGGAGGCTCGGGCACGATCGCCTCGGCCTGGCCCTTGATCGCGAACTGCACGCCCTTGCTGATGTTAGCGACGCGCAGCGAGACATCCAGATCGCTCAGCGTGCTCTTGATGCCCGCGTCCGTTGAGGTCTTCAGCGGGCCGCCAGTCATGGCCAGATCGATGTTCACAGCCGCAGCGTCGAACGCCTCGCCGTTGAGCATCTTCATAGGGAACTCGAAACGCGTGATCGCCATCTGCATGGGCACATCGGCCTCGACGATGACAGCGGGCTCGGCGGTCGCGGGCGCCGCATTCGACTTGGGAGCGGCCGCGGTCGAGGCGGCGTCCGCCGGCGGATTCATCCGCGCCTGCAGCGCCTGTTTCGCCAGCACGAGTCTTGAGGTGTCGGCCGTGATGGCGACCATGTCGCCGCGCATCGACGCCGTGAACGTCCCCTGCAGGTTGGGCAACGCCGGAGTCGCCGTCGCCCGGTACCCCCCTTCGACGGTTTCGACGTGCAGATCAAGCGAGCCGGTATCGCCCGTCCAGTTGGCGATCGCGCCCGGGGTCATGCCCATGACCGCCTCGGCCTGTCGCGTGTTCAGATCAGCCAGGCGCACATCCAGATTCGGTTCGATGCCGACCGGCTTCATCGCGATCGTGCCGGCGATGGTCATCTGGGCCAGGTCGTGCTTGGCCTCGCCGCGCTTCAGCGTCGCGCTGCCGTTGGCGAGCGTGGCGGTGAGCACGTCGTCCTTCTTGACCAGCGTCAGATCGGCAGCAAGCGCGGGAATCGCCAGCGTCTCCGCGATGCCCGGACCCTTGGCGATCATGGCGTCGGCAAGCGTGACATGTCCGATCAACGGCTCGGCGAACAGGCCGGCTGCATCAAGCGAGCGCAGCCGCACCGCCTTCAAATCGACGTGCACCTTGGTGGGCGCCCCAAGCACAACGGGGTTCGCGCTGGTCTTCTGAAGCAGTGCCGCCAGATCGGGCGTGACCGTCGCATCAATGACTGTTCGATCCAGTTGCAGCGACTTGTCATCGCGCGCGACCATCCGGATGTCCGCCGACAGGACATCGCTGCGGGCCGTCACTTCCGCGCCGAGGCCGGAATCGACCGGAGTCGTCGCGACATTCGCGCTCAGAGCCCTGCCGACGATCTGCCTGATGAGATCGGCCTGCTCGGGCGGCGCGAATGCGACGATCGTGTCCGCCGGCACGTTGTCGATCTTGACGGTGCCTGCGGGCTTGGCGCCTGCGATGGCGAGCACACCATTCGAATCGAAGAGGTTGGTGATGCGCTGGTCGATGGCGATGCTGCCGCCGCCCACCGCGCCAGTTCCTTTCACCGCCACCCCCTGCGCCAGCGCCGGTGAGTCGATGTTGAGTTCCAGTCGTTCCAGCGCAATCGATGACGGTTCGATCGGCTGCGTCGCGGGCGTCGTTGTGGCGGCGGCTGCGCTGGCGCCCGGCCGCACTAGTGCCGGACCTGTCAACTGCAGCGTGCCGGTCGCGCCGATTCCCGTCATCGCACGAACCTTGGTGTCTGCATCCGGCGCGGGCAGATGGAATGACGTCAGGTTCAGATTCACCGCCACCGGCCGATCGGTATTCACGCCATCCTTCGTCAGGGCCGCGATCAGCCCCGGATCGGCGGCGGGAATGTTGAGCAGCAGTCTGGAGCCGCTGATCGACTGATCCGCGTTGATCTTCGCGGTGACCTCGGCCTGGGCCTTGGGGGCCGTGGCCTTGACCATCAGGTCGCCGCCGCCTCCCACGATGCCGCCCGGGAAGGCCGCCTCAAGATCGACCGTCGGGCCGAGATCGCGCGCGACATCGATGCCTGTCGCCGCAAGGGCCGGCTGCGCCAGCGACGTCGGCACGTTGCGGCCGCTTGCCGAGCCCGTCAGATTCTCGATGGCGAATCGGAACGTTCCGTTGGGCGAGAACGCCTCAGCCAGCGCGATGTTGGCGTTCAGCGTGCTGGGCTGATTGTCGTTGATCATGCCCTGGCCTTCAGCAGCGATCTCGATCTTGCGCGTCAGGTCCTCGCTGACGATCGTCGCCACGAGCCGGTCCATCTGACCGCGGACGTCGGTTGACTCGATGGGAATGTTTGTGGCCTCGACGTTGACATTCGCAGTCGCGGCCCGCAGCGACAGCTTGCCCGCGGCGTCGACGATCTTGCCGAACGACCCGTCCGCCTTGAAATGCGTCGGCCTGGCCGCATCGCCGATCCGCGCATCGCCATCGACCGACAGCACGATGCGCTCGGTCAGGTCATCGCTGGCGACGTTGATCGCCACACCTTGCAGCGTGGCGGGCTTGCCCTGCAGCGCCACCGGAAGTGGCAGGCCGCTGGCCTTGACATCGAGTTTCGCCGATGCGCCGCGCAGCGTGATGCTGCCGTCCTGCGCGAACAGGCCATCGGCCTGGCCGGTGATGTCGATGGCGCCGCTCTCGCTGCGGCCTGCCGATTCCACTTGCGTCTTGCCATGCAGATCAAGCGTGATCGGCTGCGCCGGATCGGTGTAGGCGACCTTGCCCGTGAGGTTGTCAATCTTCAGCGACTGCTTGCTGCGCTGGTCATCGAGACGAACGTTCAATCCGGCAATGTCGATCACAGCCGGCGGAATGGCGTCACGCGTCGGCGCCGGTTTGGGCGCCGGCGTCGATGGCTTGGGCTCCCTGGGTTTCTCCGGCTTGCTCTTGACGAGATCTGCGAACGAGATCGAACCGTCCTCGCGAATCTCTCCTGCAGCGCTGCCGGAGATGGTCACGTGTATCGGCTTGGCACGGCCCAAGGCCAGGGCCAGCAGGCCGTTGTCCACCTGCACGCTGACGTTGGCCGCTTCCTTGCCGGCCGCGTCGACGATCCGCAGGCCCTCGACCTTCTGGGCCCCGAACCAGCCGACGCGCAGCCCGGCAAGTTGCACATCGCCGTTCACGTTGTCGGCAATCGCGCCGCGGATCATGCCCCGCCCGAGACCGGCGGAAATCAGTGTCGGCGCCAGCGCGACTAGTACCAGCAGCAGCAGCAGGAGAATCCCGAGAATCTTGAGCAGGCGTCGCCCGCGCCGGCGCGGTTTGACATCAGCGGCATGAATGGTGTCGGCCATGCAGAGAGTTTAGACGCTGCGACGACGCCCCACGCAGCACAGGCGCGACGTCTACGGGCACGCGCCCCAGGTCGTAATCACCAGCAGCAGATCGTTGACATTGACCTGGCAATCGCCTGCCGACGGCGGCGCGATGTCGGCGGCGCAGTGCACGGGCGGGCAGCCAACGCACGGCCCCCAGCTGGTGATGACCGCCAGCAGGTCGTTCACGTCCACCGAATGGTCCGGCGCGCCGGCCGGCGCAACATCCGCCGGGCAGGTGTTGAGCAGGACGATGGTCTCACCCACGATCGTGAACGCGCCGAGGTCCCGGCCCGTGAGCGACATGGATGTGATGGCGGCGACTTGCACCGTCGCGTTCTCAGGCGTGACGCGCAGTTGGTCGCCAAGCACCGGCGGATGGCCGGGGATGGTGAACGCGAATGGACCGCCGGTCTGTGTCCACGTGAAGGTCTTGACCACTTCGTCATCGCTCGAGCGCGTCGCATCGAGCGAGTGGAGCGCGTGGCCGGAGGGAATGGTGGCCACCAGCGACGCCACGCCCGAGTGCGAACCCGCCAGCACGCCGTCGTTGTACACCTGCACCGTGTGCGTGGTCGCGCCGAGGCTCGTGAAGTCCGCGGTGATGCTCTGCGTGAGGCCGTCGATGCCTTCAATCTCCAGGAACACGTCGAAGGCCGTCGTGCCAGCCAAGCCGCCTTGCGCACCGGTGCCCTTGGTATTGATGGCATGCTTGCCGTTCGCAGGAATGATCAGGCCGTCATAGGCCACGCCGATTCTGTTGGCGGGATCGGCGATGCCATCACAGTCGTCATCGGGCGGATCGATCCGCACGCCGTCGTTGCCGGAAGAGCCGATGTTGCTGACATGCAACGCCTGGACGATATCGGCCGCGCCCTGCAGATGATTGTCGCGCGAGGCACACATCGTCGCCCCGCCCAGGGCGATGTTGGGGCAGGGGCCGCTATCCGCGATGTTGTAATCGTTCAGCGTCCGCTCCTCAGCAACCCGGAAATCGACATCGGGAATGCCTTCGGAGGCGATGGCGACTTCGATGATGCCATCCGCCATCGGTCCGGCGGGCAGGCCGGTGAGCGTCATGCGCACGCTTTCGGCGTTCACGGGCGCCACGGGGCCGAAGAGCCTCATCGAAGTTGGGAACGGGTTGATCAGGCGCGACCGGCCGCTGTCACGGTCAAGCACGATCTTCACGCCGTCGTTGCCGGATGAGCCGATGTTGCCGGTCACCAGTTGCGGCGGATACGGCGGCGGATACGTCGCACTGGACACTACCTGTCCATCCAGCAGCAACTCAACCTTCAGCGGGCACGTCGGGCAGTAATCCTGCTCGAACGAGATCGCCGCCTGACCGCCGCTGGTTTCCGAGATGTCCAGCCGCTGCTCGTTGGTGGAGCGGATCACGAGTTTCACGACCGCGCGTGAACTGGCCTGGAGCGCGCCGGCCGGACCGAAATCGACTTCCCCCGCCCAGCCGTCCGCTTCGCCCATCCGGATCGCCACACCAACGGTGTCGATGCCGTCTGCGTCCCAATCGCCGTGGATCTGGAGCGAACCGTCAGCGGTCACGGCGAGATTCGCGCCGCCCAGAGCCATGTGCGGCAGGCCGTCGTGCGTGAGGTCAGTGACGAACTCGCGCCGTTCTTCGCCGTTGAGAATCGCGAACGAACTGACGCTGCTTGCCAGAAGGCGCGCGCTGACCAGCGACCCAAGGTCATCCGCAGGCGTGATGCGCACGCGCACCGAATCGGCCGTGACGGGGCCGATCGAAGAGCCCGTGAGTGTGATGGGGGCGGGGTCGTGCTGACGCAACCCGAGCAGATAGCGGTCCTCCGTCAGGTTCAGGCAACTGTCGATGAGCGAGGCGAAGAACGTCACGCCGTCGTTGCCGCTCGATCCAATGTTGCCGACGGCGACAATCTGAGGCAGCGCCGCATGAACAACACGATCGACGAGCACGCCGTTGCGCACCGCCTCAACCACCACGCCGGCGCACGGGCAGCACGGCTCGCAACAGCCGGGCTCGTTGCAGGGGATGACCGACACCGCGGCATGGCCGCCGCCGGTTTCGGTGACGGTCAGCGCGTAGGTTCGAACGACCGGCGCATCGTTGCCGACGATGAACTTCATGCTCGAGCCGGGCGGCAGCGCGCCGGCATCGCCCCAATCGGCTTCGACGGCGATGCTGGAAAGGGTGTTCTCAATCGTGCCCGGGGTTGACGCTCTGAAACGCACGAGACTCACCCCATCCTGACCGGATGATCCGATGTTGCTGACGACGATGTCGGCGAGGCCGTCGCCATCGAGGTCGCCGCCGCCGGTGATGTACCCAAAGCCCTTGGCCTCGTTGAAGAACTTCACCTTGCCCGTGGATGCGGACTTGAGCAGGCCTTCGGTCTGCACGGTGATCGGGCCGGTGTCGCTGGCGGTGACGGTCAGGTTGCCGATGTAGCGCGTGCCCGGCGGCAGGCCGTTGAGACGCACGACGACCGCATCCGTTTCGACCGGCGGCAGCCCGGCCAGGTTCAACAGCTGCGGGTTGAGCACCATCAGCGTGAAGTCGATGACGTCGTCATCCGCCTTGCGCCCGCCAATCAGGAAGGGCACGCCGCCCGCAGGCGTCGTGCCGATGTTGCCGGTGACCAGCGTGTCTGTGAACGAGCCCGGATACGTCGCGCTGGACACCACCGCGTTATGCCGCAGCAGTTGCACGGTCATGTCGCACGTCGGGCACAGCGCCTGCTCAAACGAAACCGCCGCATGTCCGCCATTGACCTCCGCAACCCGGAATCCGGCAACGGGGCCCAGGCCCAGCGCGCCGGCGCGCACGCGAATGTAGGTGCCGGTCGACAAGCCTCCCGCGGGACCGAAATCGATCTCGCCCGCCCAGCCCGGCGTCACACCACTCGGAGGCGATGGCTCGCTGAACGTAACGGACACGCCATCCTGGCCCGATGAGCCGATGTTGGAGACGACCAGTCGTCCCGCCGGATCGGTCCCCAGCGCCGCGCCGCCCAGCGGCTGGTGCAGCATGCCGAAGAAGTAGCCGCCGGTTCCCGAGCCGCGTCCGCCGCCCGCGACGGCCGCGCTCCCCGGGTCCAGCGCCAACGGCGCGATCACAAGTGCGGCAAGGGACAGCGCGCGATATCCAGAGCGTCGGTCGAGCATGACGTTTTCTCCACGAAGAAGCGAATTCTGAGCACTGCTCGGCCGCGCGCTATCGCTGCCGCACATTTGCGGCCGCCGCGGAGTCGATCGCCAACCATGGTACTCGCTGCGGGGCCGATGCGCGCGCACGACTGATCCCCACTGCGTGACGCCGGCCGGGCGCACGAGCGCTCAGCCGGCATTCAAACGTGTCATGGATGCACTGGCAAAGCCGTCTTGGTCAAGGGCCTGATTCCTACGGACACGGCCCCCATGTCGTGATGACCGAGAGCAGATCCATCACGTCGACGCTTCCGGAGTGGTTGGTGTCGCCCGGGCAGGCTGCGGGCGCCGGCGGGCACGTGCCCCAGCCCGTGATGACCGCCAGCAGATCGTTCACATCCACCGAGCCGCTGTCGTTGACATCAGCCGGGCACGCCGGGGCAAGCCGAGCCACGTAGTGACCACTGGAGGTGTCCGTGAAGTCCAGACGGAACGCGACTTGGCCGTTCTCGCTCAGCCCATTGAGGTTGTCGGTCACGATTCGCTCGACGGTGCGAATCACGCTGCCATCGCCGAAGACGTCAAATGCATCGCCGGTCGCGACGATGAGGTGATTGACTCCGTCGCTGCCGGAGAGGAACAGGGTGTCTGCGTAGCCGGGAGCGCCTTGGATGCCGGCCCGGAACGCAACCTGGCCCTCGCTATTGAACCCGATGATGAAACTGGTGCCGATGACGGTCGCGCCCTCGCGCCCGAGCACTTCATCGCCCGGGTGCACGACCGGCGCCAGCGTGCCGAAGCGATCGGACCAGATGGCGATCGGCGGCGGGGTGAACGGATCGCCGTCGTTGTCAGGCGCCGCGGCAGCGAATGCAATGCGGCCGGCGTTGCTCAGCCGCGGGTTTCCTGCGTAGGCGAAGTTGTATCCCAGGCCTGGCGCGGGCGTGCCGGGCGCAGCCACGGGAGCCAGCGCGCCGGTATGCGTGGAGAAGATCGCGGTGGTGCTGGAATTGGGAGCATCGACATCGGAGGTGAAGGCGACATGGCCGAGATCGTTGAAGTCGATGGTGTAGATGCCAAGCGTAACGCCCTGTCCGCCGAGCGTGGCATTGCCACCGATGCCGGGCGCGCTCTGGCCCTCGCGGGCCACGAGCGTCAATTGACCGGGCGCCGTCTCGACCCACAGGGCCTCATCGTTGAACGCCGTCACGCCGGAGCCCTTGAGGTTCCCTTGGATAAAGACACGCGACTGGCCGTTGAACTCGACGTGCGGGATGGCTTGCGAAGACGATCCCAGTTGCCCCACGCCGATCGTCAGTCCATTCAGGCCCGGGGCAGGCATGCCTTCGCGAATGATCGGCAGAAGCGAGCCGCTCCGGTCGGACCACAGCATCTCGTCGTTGTCTGCCGTGATACCCGGGCCAAAGGCGGCGCCCTTGAGCAGCACATGCTGCGCGTTGTTGAAATGGGTGAGGTACAGGTCGGCGCTGAACGTCGCACCGGCCCCGAGCCCGAGGGCAGGGTCGCCCTGCCGCGCCACCAGCGCGATGCCGCCGGCGGTTTCCTTCCAGATGCCGGAGTTGTTGCCGAAGGTGGTGCCCGGGCCGACGACCTCGGCCTGGAAGGCCAGCCGCCCACCGGCAGCAAGCGGCGGGGTGGGAATGTAGTCATTCGAGAAGCCGCTGAAGAGCACACCCGCCGGCGTGCCGGGCGCTTGCGTGCCGGAGCGAACGATCATCGTGGTCGCGCCCGCGGGACGTTCGGCCCACAGGCCATTGCGGTTGGTGGCGTCAACTCCGGGTCCGGTCACGCGTCCGGTGAAGGCGAGGCGCCCCTGTGCATCAATCACAGGATGCATGATGTCGTGGTTGAAGCCGGTGGTGAAGAGCCAGAACTGAACTCCGGCCGGCGTGCCCGGCGCGGGCGTGCCGGTGACGGCGACGGGCCGGATCGCGACCTCGCTGCCGCCGCCGACGGCCGGCGCGGCGAGGCCGGCAAGAGCCGCGGCCGCGGCAACCACGCGCGCGGCCCGACAGGCACGTGCTGAGATCAGTGAATCAGTCAACGTCACAACGAAAACGCGATGGGCGGTTGCGGTCATGCTGTTCCTCGATTCGGCTTGTCGTCGCGCCTGATCAATCTGTTCAAGGCGCGCGGTGTGCAGGCGACGCGCGGCGTCGTCTCTGGATGGCGCCGGAACGCGACCGGCGCTACCCATACATGTCGCCACGCACATTCAGCATTGCAGCGTCGGTCCCGGCGGGGACTGAGAATACGCAACTATTCTCAGGGTCATGTCGGCATCACATGACCCGCCAGCCCTGTTCGTGCAGCCGAGATCGCTGGCAGGGACTCACGACCCGCCGTCGCAGCCCCAATTAGTGATCACCAGGAGCAGGTCGTTGACGTCCACGACGCCATCATGAGTGCCATCGCCGGTGCAGGGTGTGGACACGCACGGTCCCCATTGCGTAATAACCCTCAACAGATCGTTGACATCCACGCACGTGTCGCCGGTGAGGTCCGCGAGTTTCGGCAGCGTGCCTTTGATCATCGCTGTCAGCGAAATGGGGCTTGCCGGGTAGCTGACGCGGAACACGAGCGAGCGGTTGTTGGCGAAGTTCCACGAATGATTCGGCGCTGCGGAAACAGAACTGAATCGTGACGGAAAATACGCGCTCACCAGGGGCTGAGGCTGTCCATCGATGACAGCCGACGCGCCTCCGGAGGCCACGTAGAACAAGCCATAGTTCTCGCGCCAGCCGTAGATGCCTGCTTCGGACCCGACGATGACATCGCCCCCATCATTCACGGCCACGCGGAGGTTTGCTGTGGTGGGCTCATCAAAGAACGTCGGAGGGAACGTTCCGGTGCCGGGTGTGCCTGTTCGGAGGATTGTCCTCAACCCCATGGGCGTGACGATCCAAAGGGCTTCATCGGTGCCGGCGGACCCGACCGCGCGCGCCGCGAAGACCACGCGGCCATTGGCGCTGACTGCTGCCGGGCTGAACAGTGACCATTCCAGACCTGTCCCCGGGGACGTCGCTGCATCACCTTCGCGCGCGATAAGCGTCGCCACGCCGTTCTTCCAGGTCCACAGCGAAAGGTCGTTGGTCGTATTGACGCCCGCGCCGGCGAGCGTCACGCGCACGACGAGCGTGCCGTCGGGCGCGACAAGACCCAACCCCACGCTGCCCAATGTCACGCCGGTGTCCAAACCGGGCGCCTGCTGACCCGGCAGGGCGACGGCGACCGGCGATATCGATCCGGCGGCGACGCTCCAGATGCCGTTCGCCTGAAAATAGATCGTGCCCCTGTTGTCGATGTCGTACGTCGTGCTGCTGGGGAAGTTGAAGCCGGCGCCAGGCGCGGGATCGCCTTCGCGCATGATCATCTGCAGCGTGTTGCCCTGGAATCGCCAGAGCGAATTGTTGTTGGCTGAGGTAATGCCCGGACCGACGAGGTCCGCTCGCAGGACCACCTCGCCGGCATCATTCAGACGTGGCGAGGTGACTCCGTCGGAGGTCACGAACATGAACCCCGGCGGGAATCCCGGCGGGGTGTCGCCGCCTCGAAGCACGAACGTCACTCCCTTGGGGCCGGCAATCCACACTCCGACTCGCGTATCGAACGTCACGCCGGGGCCGGCGAGTTCGGCTTCGAACACCACCTGCTGCTGGGCGTTGAATTCGTAGAGATCGAACGTGCTGGTGTTGGTTGCGAAGGTCAGGTCGGCGGGTACGCCCGGCGCGGCATCGCCATCGGCGACGAGCACCGAACCATTCTCGCCCTCGTACAGCAAGAATCCTTCGCCGACGTCATTGGGAATCGAAGGGCACCAGAACAGCACCGAATCGGTGTTTCCCTTGCATTGGGGCATTCCGAAATCGATGCCAAACGATCCTCCAACCGGTCCAGGATCGCCGGTGCGAAGCAGTTCGGTAAGCGAGGCCTCTGGAATGAACTGTGGCTGGCAGGAATCAGGGACGCCATTGTTGTTCTGATCGACAGAGGGGCTCGCAATGATCTCGCAGCCGTCGGAGATGCTGTTGCCGTTGCAATCCGCGTTGGTCAGCGTCTGAGCCTTGGCAACAAGCACGTCGTAATCGGTTCCGATCGTGCCGTTGAGCGGGTTGGTGGACTTCCACGCGACCAGCCAGTCTCCATTGCCTAGCGACGCGACGACGGGCTCCTCATCGGCGAACTCGTCGTCGAGCACGCCGCCGTTGATGCTGGTGGGAGGTCCCCATGTCAAGCCGGAGTCTGTGCTGGCACACATGACGATTTCGGGGTCAAACCCCAGGCCGCCGCCATGCTGTTCATCCGAACGCCATGCAACGACCGCCATACCTTCTGAATTGATGCCCACCCACGGATTCTCGTCGTCATTCGGATTCACCAAGTCATTTGGCACCGGGCGGATCGGGGCGCTCCAAGTCATGCCGCCATCCGCGCTCTGGTAGATGAAGACATCACTGTCTCCGACAAGCTTGCGCGATGCGATGAGCCACGTGCCGTCAGGGGCTCCTGCCACGGAGTACGCGTTTGACCCCGGATCGACGATTCCCGGCGCCAGGGTCCATGAATCGCCGTCGGAATCTGACCACATGACCTGCATGCCGTTCGTGAGAGCATCGGCCCAGACCGCAACCCAACCGTCTTCACCGTCACTGCCAATGCGCGGGAGTGAATCAAACGTGCTGTCTGTTCCGCCGGCGGCGTCAACAAGTGCCGGGGCGCTCCAGTTCACTGCATCATCAGTGCTCTTGCTAAAGAACACATCCTGATCGAACCCGGTCGTGCCCCCGGAAGGATCGTTGGAGTCCCACACGCAGATCCACGTACCGTCGCCATCGGTGGCGATTCGCGCGTTGCGATCGTGGTCGTTGTTCGCGTCGGTCGCGGCATTGGTGTTAAGCGGGGCGACCGCGGACCATGTCTGCCCGCCATCGGCGCTCCGCGTGAAGCGAATGTCGAAATCGGTGCCGGCTCCCGAAGTTGACTCCCATACCGCGACCAACGTCCCGCCGCCCGCTGCGATTGATGGAAACTGATCGCTGGCCGTATCGGTCGAGGCATTTGAGTTGAGCGCGGCCGGAGTTGACCAGGTCGTTCCGCCGTCGCTGCTTCGAACGAAGAACAGGTCGTAGTCGGTTCCGAGCGTCTGATTCACGGCCCAGGCGACGACGATCGCGCCAGTTGAAGCATCGACGGCCATGCACGCCTCGCGATCATCGCGCGCGAAGTCGAGCGCGGCGTTGTTGACCGCACGCATCGGGTTTGTCTGCACCGTCGGCCTGTCGCAGGGCGGGCCCGCCCTGAGTTGAGTTGACATGCACAGACTCAAAGTCGCCGACGCAACAAGCAGCTCGATTCGTCCAATACGCCCAACGACGGACAGCATGGTCTCACCTCCAGCTAGTGGCCCCACTGGTTCTGCAACGATGCACCAAATTACCATTACATGACCGATCGGATCAATGTCAATCCAAGCCCGGTCACCGAGTCGAGGCCCCGATTTGTTCAGGATGTGTTCAGGTCGCCAGCATGGCGATGAGGATCAGGTTCGCGAGCAGGCTCAGGCCGAGCATGACGAACGCCACCATCATCAACGGGCTGCCTGCGGCCTCGGCGGCCGCGGTCTTCCTGGTCTGCACGACCACCGGCTGCGTCGGGACTTCCTTGGCGATCGCCGTCGCCACGTCCGACAGATCCAGCGCCTTGTGCGCGAAGTGCGGCGGCTGTCCCTGCGCGACCAGTTCCAGATCCGTCAGCAGGTCCGACGCGTTCTGGTAGCGCTCGGCCGGGTTCTTGGCCATCATCATCTCGATGACGCTCGCCGTGCCGTTGGAGATCTTCGGATTGATGTGATCGGGCGGGATCAGTTCAGCCTTCAGGTGCTGGTGCATGACGGCCGAGGGGTTCTTGCCCTCGAAAGGCACGCGGCCGGTGACCATGTGATAAAACGTGGCGCCCAGGCCGTAGATGTCGGCGGGCGGGCCGATGTGCACCTCGCCGCGGATCTGCTCGGGGCTGATGTAGTACGGCGTGCCATAGGCGCGGCCGGCCTCGGCCTTGGCGGCTTCCTTGTCGCTCAGCGCGCGGGCCAGACCCAGGTCGGCCAGTTTCACCACGCCCTGGCTGGTGTACATGATGTTCTTGGGCTTGATGTCACGGTGCACGAAACCGCGGGCATGCGCGTGCTGCAGCGCCTTGGCCGTCTGGATCATGTTGCGGATGGCGACCTGCTCATCCACGCGTTTCTCTTTGACGAGCCGGTCGAAGACCGTCAGGCCATCGACGTACTCCATGACGAAGTAGTGATGCTCGCCGGCCTGACCGACGTCGTAGGCCGCGACGATGTTCGGGTGGTTGAGTTGGGCGGCGGCTTTGCCTTCCTTGTAGAAGCGCTCGATGAACTTGGTGTTCTGCGAGAACTTCTTGGGCAGGACCTTGATGGCGACATCGCGGTCGAGCGACAGTTGCCGCGCGAGGAACACGGTGGCCATCGCGCCCTGTCCGATCTTGCGCAGGATGCGGTAGCCGGGAATGCGCTGGGTCGACTTCTTGGCCTCGAACTCGCTGCGCAAGCGCGCCAGCTGCCGCGGCGTGATGAAGTCGTGCTCGAGCATCAGGTCCGGCAGGGTGCGCGGATCTTCGGTCGTCGTCGCCTCGCGCATGAGCGAGTTGCACAGTTCCATCTCATCGCGCGTGACCAGCCCCGATTCGACCACGAGCGCGCCGAGCATGGTGTCGAAGCCGGCGGTCGATGACTCGCTGCCCGCGGCGTCGGCGGGCGAGGCCTTCAGCGGCTCGATGTTCTGGCCGTTAACGGAGACCGGGCTGGCCGCCTCAGCCGCCAGTTGCTGCGTGGAGCCCTCGCTGGTGTCTTCCAGTTGCAGCAGATCCGCATCAGACGCAGCGCTGATCGAACGCGGCGACTTTGAGATGGAGGGCTTGTTTTCAGGCACGCAGCAGCTTTCCGATCAACCGCCTTCATTGGCGGCGCAGGCACCCGTTCGCCATCAGCGGGATGCGCCTGCTGTGAATATGACGACTCGCTGTCCCTTGTCAAATGATTACGGGACAGTGCAACGATTCAATCTCCGGCCTGCATGGGCCGGACCAGCACGCCACAAGTCAGCCACAGCCGCCCCATGCGGCCGGCCGTCGGGGCCGTCAGCTGGCTGTTTGTGCGGTCATAGCCAACCTCCGGCCTCTATAGTGGTACGCAGCCCGCTGGGCGAGGGTTGCCGGCGTCAGGCAATCTCCAAGCCCCTGTCGGCGTCCCACCCGATAATTAGCGGGCCGCTCGGCGCGAACGGTGACCCGCTGCCCCAGCATGTCAAACGAAATCCGGCCATCTCAGCCGCAACGGATTGTCATCGTCCGCCCGAGCGCGCTGGGGGATATCTGTCGCAGTGTGCCGGTCCTGGCAAGCGTGCGAGCCGCCCTGCCCGCTGCCCACATTGCATGGGTTGTGCAGGATGATTTCGCCGATGCGGTGACTGCGCATCCGGCTCTCAACGAGGTCATTGCGTTCCCGCGCAGCCGTTTCGGGCGGTGGTGGAAGAGCCCCGGCCGTGCCGGCGAGGTCCGCCGCTGGTTCAGCGACCTGCGGAAGCGACGCTTCGATGTCGCGCTGGATTGCCAGGGTCTCAGCCGCAGCGGCCTGATTACCCGCGCGACGCGCGCGCCGCTTCGCATCGGGTTGCGCTCGGCACGGGAGTTCGCGTGGCTGTGTTACAACCGGCGCGTGCCGGAGGATGACCAGCCGCTGGCGGTTCACACGGTGGATCGCATGATGTCGCTGCTGGCGCCGCTGGGGATTGCGGCCCGGCATGACATGAGGCTGTACGCGCCGCCTGCGGCGCAGGCGTGGTGGGATGAGTATCGCGCGCGACTGGGCCTGGCAGCGGGGGATGCATATGCCGTCATCGCGCCGGGCAGCCGCTGGATCAGCAAGCGCTGGCCCATCGATCGCTTCGCCGACCTGGTCGAGCCGTTGCTGCGACGCGGCTTCCAGCGCGTGCTGGTGATTGGTTCACCAGCCGAGCGCGATCAGGCCCGTCCGCTGACGGAGCGGTTCGGATCATCGGCCTGCCGTATCGAGAACGGCGCCGCCGCCAGCAATCCGAGTGGCGCGTCGATCATCGATCTCGTCGGCGCCACCAGCATCGGCCAGACGATGGCCCTTGTGGCGGGCGCGGGCCTCGTGATCGCCAACGACTCCGCGCCGCTCCACATGGCGGTCGGGTTCGATCGACCGTGCGTGGCCTTGTTCGGTCCGACCGATCCGGCAGCGGTGGGACCGTATCGCCGGGCGGAATGCGTCGTGAGGGCGTTCCAGCCCAAGGCCGATGAGCGGATCAATTACAAGGACGACCGGCTGGGCGATTCGCTCATGCGCCTGATTTCATCGGCGATGGCACTGCAGGCGATCGACCGCGTACTGTCGCTCTGGCCGCAACGCGATCGCACGGTCGTGACCGCCTCACAGGCGCCGGCGACGGAGCCCGATGCGGTTCGAAATAACGGCAGCCCGATGCCGCTCATCGATATTCCGCGCGGCCTTGCCCCTCGCACCGCGTCATGAAATCGGTGCGGCACAGGCACGATGCATCGGGCTCGCCGTCGGGGACTCTGTGGCTGGCCAGCCGATCGCCGCGCCGGGCTGAATTGCTCCACGAGGCCGGGATTCAGGCGACGATTCAGCCGGCGGACATCGACGACGGCGAGCTGCGTCACGGCCAAGTTCCGCCGGAGTGGTGGGTGATGGCGCTGGCGTACCTCAAGGCGCGGCGCGTCGCCGACACTATCAGCGAAAGCGTGAGGTGGCAGGCGCGAGATTCGCTTGTGCTCGGCGCCGACACCATCTGCGCCGTCGGCCGCAGCGTGCTCGGCCAGCCGCGCGATGCCGATGATGCGCGAAGGATGTTGCGACTGATGCGCGGCCGCGAGCATCGCACCATCACGGGCGTCTGCCTTCTTCGAACGGCCCTGAAACCTGACGCCTGTTCGCTGACACCTCACTGGCGCTTCATCGTCTTCGACGCCGCGATCGTGCGGATCGGCGACCTCAGCGATGCGGAGATCGACGACTACATCGCCTCGGGTGACTGGCGCGGCAAGGCCGGCGCGTACAATCTCGCCGAGCGCATCGCCGCGGGTTGGCCGATCTCGTGCATGGGCGACCCCACGACGGTCATGGGGCTGCCGATGCAGCGGCTGCCCGGATGGATCGAACGGGTGATGCAGGCAAGTTGATCCTGGATCTTCGATGGCTGTCCACATGCTCCTGGCCGCCGTTCACCTTCCGCCCGCCGTCACCGTGCCGACCGCGCTGGTCATCTCGGCGCTGCTGGTGTGGTACTGGCTGCAGCTGGGACGTGATGGCGTGCCTGCCAGCCGGCGGAAGATCCGGCGGTTCTCGCTGGCGGTGATTCTGCTCTCGATGCCGATGCTCGTGCGGGCCTTGAGTTTCGTCGATTCTGCCGTGGACAAGAAGCCGTATGTCATCGCCTGGACGAGCGTGACGTTCATGGTCCTGCTCGTCATTACGACCGCGCTCATGGACGCCATCAACAATCTGCGCCTGCATCAGCACCAGAGGCACGATGCGATCGCGCAGGCAGCGACCGATCTCGCAGGAGCCATTCGCGAGCGGCGCCAGCAGGAGCGTGCTTCACACGCATCGCCTGCTGCGGACGTCAACGGCAAGCCCGCGCCGGAGACCGGCGCGTGAGGCCTCCATCGCAGCGCGTGCGCCGCTGGCTTCGCCCTTTGACACTGCCTGCTTCGCTGATGTACGCCACCGCGATCGCCTCGCGTAATCGGCGTTTCGATCGCGGCAAGGGCGTGGTTCGCATCGATCGGCCAGTCATCTCCGTCGGCAACATCACCACCGGCGGCACGGGCAAGACGCCGATGGTGGCGTGGATCGCGCGCTGCCTGCTGCAGCAGGGCCGACGGCCGGTGATCGCCATGCGCGGCTACAAGTCGCAGCCGGGCCAGCGCGGCGACGAGGAACTGGAATACCGCCACACGCTGCCTGAGGTCGAAGTGCTGGCGAATCCCGATCGCATCGCTGCCCTGCGAGCGTACCAGCCGCGGCATCCCGACGTCGATTGCGTCGTGCTGGATGACGGCTTTCAGCATCGGCGGCTGCATCGCGATCTGGACCTTGTGCTGATCGACGCCCGCGCTGATACGTTTCGCGATGAACTTCTGCCGGCAGGCAATCTTCGCGAGCCGCCGCTGGCGCTGGCCCGGGCCAGCGCGGTCATCGTGACGCACGCGGATGACATTGATGCAGGGATCGCCCAGGACATCGACCGCTGGCACGGCAAGCCGCCGATCGCATGGGCTCGGCATGCATGGCGTCAATTGCAAATCCACGCCAAACACGCGGGCGACCTGCCCATTGCATGGCTGAAGGGCAAGCGCGTGCTGACGATGTTCGGCATCGGCAATCCTGCTGCGGTCCGCGCGCAGGTCGAGGCCGCGGGCGCGAAGATCATGGTCGACATCCCGGCCGGAGATCACGAGCGATTCGACATCGCCAAGCTCGCCACGGCGCGAGGGTTGTGCGATGGGCTCGATGCGATGGTGGTGACGCGCAAGGACTGGGTCAAGATCGAGCCATTGATCAGCAAGTTGGGGGGCTGGCCGACGGCGATCATCGTGCCGCAACTGGAGATCGAGTTCATCAAGGGCGAAGATGCGCTGCAAGCGCTGCTTGTGAACGCTGTGCCAGACTAGAGTCGCGCTGCCGCCAGGAGACAGGCAAACGACGCACGTAAGTCGCTAGACTGAAGGTTGCCGCATGCCCGCGCTCCTGCGCCAACTCTGCTCTGTCACCGGTTCGCTGGTTGTGTGCTCCGCCGTATGCATCCATGGTGCCCTTGCACTGTCCGTTGTGGGTGTGTCAGCGGCGGCGGCTTCTGCTGGTCAGGCGGCGACTCAACCCGCTGCGGGCCAAGAGTACGAGATGCTGAATCAGGGGGCGGAGCCGCGTCGAGCCTTGAGGTTTGAGCCGAAGGTCGGGCAGAGAGCCGTGCTGAAATGGAGTACCGAGTCAACGTCCATCCGCGAGATCGAGGGCAAGCCTGCAGACAGCAAACCGTTCCCGATCTCTTCCATAGCCATTGGCCTGGAAATCATTGGTGTCGGCGATGGCGAGATCACTCAGCGCATCGAGTTCCTGAAGTTCGAAGGCCCGGAGACGGTTCCTGGAAAACCTGACGCTGCCGCCGAGGCCATGCGCGCGGGCTTCGCGCAGATCGAGGGCAAGAGTGCTGAGATCGTCCTCGACACGCGCGGGCGCTTCATCCGCGGCGGCTTTGATCCGGCTCAATTCGACGCACCCATGCAACCAGCGATTCAACGGATGAATCAGCAGCTGCAGTCGATGCACATCCCCCTGCCCGCAGAGCCGGTGGGCGTAGGCGCCGAATGGGAGGTGAAGCGGGAGATCACAGGCGCCACAACGCAAACGAACCTCCGCGCGACGTATCGCATCAAGGCGATCGAAGGCGCGAATGTCACGCTCGAGGTCGATGCAGAGCAGAAGGGCACGCCTCTTTCCAACACGTCGACCGTCGGCGAGTCGCTGGGGCGAACACAGTGCCTGATGGATCTTGATTTGTCCGA
>Ga0111539_10001791_pt1 | contig 28569 bp, 16 predicted proteins | sample RhiMethybrSRZTD1_FD_79667 | JGI IMG/M metagenome (GOLD analysis project Ga0111539, IMG submission 79667) | Populus rhizosphere microbial communities from Tennessee, USA - Rhizosphere MetaG P. TD hybrid SRZTD1 (version 2) (version 2) | ecosystem: Host-associated > Plants > Roots > Rhizosphere >...
CGCGGCATCTTCCTCGTCTCGCTCGTGTTTGCGGCCATCGCCGCCGCGTGGTCGGGTCAACCGCCGCTGTCGTGGCTCATGGCGTATTTGATGGCGTCGTTCTTCGGCATCGGTCTGCTGTTCGGCAACCTCAACGCGCTGGCGATGCAACCGCTCGGTCATATCGCCGGCACTGGCGCGGCAATCGTTGGCGGCACCTCCATGCTGCTCTCGCTTGTACTCGGCACGGCGATCGGTCAGAGCTACGACGGCACGGTGCTGCCGCTTGTCCTGGGGTTCGCCATTCTGAGCGCGTGCGCGATGCTCGCGTCGTGGTGGGCTGACGGACCCGCGGCTCAGCGCGCGAGTGCGCCGATCGGAGAGGCCGACCCGACGACTGGCGAGATCGGCTGACGCCGCACGATGCGACTGTCACACGTCGTCAACATCGCCGACTTGCGCCGCTTGGCCGAGCAGCGTCTCCCTCCGGTGGTGTTCGACTACATCGACGGCGGCGCCGAGGACGAGATCACGCTGCGCGCCAACGAGCGCGCGTTCGCGGACGTCACGTTCAGACCGCGTCAGTGCGTGGAGACGCCGAACCCGGATCTGCGGACGACGGTTCTGGGCACCACCTTCGATCTACCGTTTCTGCTGGCGCCGCTCGGTTTCTGCCGCATGTTCTATCCGCGCGGCGAGAGCGTGGCCGCGCGTGAAGCGCACGTCGCCGGCACCGCCTACATCCTGTCAACGTTCTCCGGGCAACGGCTCGAAGACGTGCGCGCCGACACGACGGGGCCACTCTGGTATCAGCTCTATGTACCCGGTGGCCGGGCCGTCGCTGAAGCGACGATCGCGCGGGCGCGTGCGGCCGGTTACTCAGTGCTTGTCGTCACCATCGACACGCCGGTCAGCGGCATGCGCGAGCGCGACATCCGGCGCGGCGCTGGTGCGCTGCTCACAGGCGGCGTCGGCGCCATGCTGCCGCGCATCTTGCAGTTCGCCACGCATCCGCGCTGGGTGATGGGGTACCTCGGTGACGGCGCGCCGCGTGTGTTTCCGAACGTGGAACTGCCGGGCATCGGCGCGATGCCGTGCGGCGACACCGGTGTCCTGCTCGCCGAGACCAACGTCACCTGGAAGGACCTGGCCTGGATTCGCGACGCCTGGCGCGGTCCGATCGTCGTCAAGGGCGTGCACACCGGCGAGGTGGCCCGTCAGGCGGTCGATGCCGGAGCCGACGCCGTCGTCGTGTCGAATCACGGTGGCCGCCAGCTCGATGGCGTGGCGGCGAGCATTCGTGTGCTGCCCGAGGTGGTGGCCGCCGTGGGCGATCGCGTGGATGTGCTCATGGACGGCGGTATTCGCCGCGGCGCTGACATCATCAAGGCTCGCTGCCTCGGTGCGCGGGCGGTGCTGATCGGCCGCGCCTACGGGTGGGCACTCGGCGCGGCAGGCGGTCCGGGCGTTGCCCGTGCGATCGCCATCCTCAAGACCGATCTCGTGAGATCGATGCGTCTGCTCGGGTGTCGATCGATCGGCGAACTCGACTGCTCGTTCATCGAGACACCATCGATGGACCACCGCCCAGGGTCGCGATGAGTTCTGGCAGCCTTCCCGGTATCACTGAATAAAGAGTTGACGATGCTGTCGTCGCTCGAGGGAGGTCTACCGTGACTGACTACCGCACTGTAACCGGTTCAACAGACTCCGCTGCGGCGGCGGCCGTCCGCGCCGGCGATGAAGCGGCCTTCAACGCCATTGTCGAGCGACATCGGCGGGAACTGCTCGTCCACTGCTATCGCATGCTCGGTTCGCTGCACGACGCCGAGGATGCGGTTCAGAACACGCTCCTGCGCGCCTGGCGCTATCGCGAAAGCCTGCGAGAGGGAGCGCCACTGCGCCCCTGGCTCTACCGGATCGCCACCAACTCCTGTCTCGATGCGATAGCCCGCGACGAGCGACGATCCGTGCTGGCAGCGAGATCGGCGTCGGAGGCCGGCACGCCCGGGCATCCACAGGAGGTGGTGTGGCTTCAGCCCATTCCCGATTCGATGCTCGAACCGGCCTCGATGCCCGAGGCCGGCCCGGAAGCCATCGCGCTGACTCGCGAGACGATCGAGATCGCGTTTCTGACGGTCATTCAGCTGCTCACGCCGCAGCAACGCGCGGCACTGATCCTGTGCGACGTGCTGGACTGGTCCGCGAAGGAGGCCGCCGACCTCCTCGAGGTCAGCGTGGCGGCCGTGAACAGTCTGCTGCAGCGTGCGAGGGGGAGGCTCCGCGAGCAGTTGCCAGTGCGGAAGCCGGAGTGGCCGGCCGGCGTGGATCCCAGCGCGGCAGAGCGGGAGCTTCTGAAGAAATACACCGACGCCTGCGAAAGCGACGATATCCGCGCGTTCGAGTCGCTGATCCGCGAGGATGCGCTGTTCCGCATGCCGCCGGACCCAGGCACGATCGTTGGCCGGGACGCGATGCTCACGCTCTGGGCCGAGAGCGGTTTTGGCTCTGGAGGGTTCGGTCGCATGCGATGTCTCCTCACTCGAGCCAACCGGCAACCCGCTGTCGCCGCCTACGTGCTTCGTCCCGGTGATACGGCCTGGCGTGCGCTGGCCCTCGATGTCCTTCGTATAGAGGAAGGCCGCATCTCCGAGGTCGTGACCTTCTCGCCCAACCTGTTCCCGCCCTTCGGCCTCCCGCTGGTGATGGACGCGCGAGAGCAGGGGGGGCACATGCACTGAGGAACCGCAGCGGCGCCGCCAGGCGGCGCCGCTGCGTGCCTTCCGAGTTCGCCGTCCGGTTTCGCACAAACGATTGTCCGGTCGGACAGCGACCGCGGGACTGAATCGTCATGCGCTACCGGATCTCGCACGTACATTGCGCGACTGCGAGATGGAATGACCTTTGCCGTGCGGCTCGCGCATGCGGTCGATTGCGCTCCTTCTTCTCGGGATTTTTGCGTCCGAACAGGCGGCATTTCGGACCGGCGTGGCGCTGGTCAGGCTCGATGCGGAAGTGACGGACCATGGCCAGCCGGTCGAGGACCTGGCCAAAGAAGACTTCCGGGTCACCGACAACGGTGTACCGCGCGAGATCCTGCACTTCGGCCACGAGGAAGAGCCACTCGACGTCATCCTGCTCTTTGACACCAGCTTGAGCATGAAGCCCGTGGTCGAGCGCATTGCCCAGACGGCCACCGTGGCGCTGGCCGAGTTGCGCGCCGGCGATCGCGTCGCGGTGAGGGCCTTCTCCCGCGGCAGCGATCTCCTCCTCGATTTCACCGCCGACTTTGACACCGTGCACGCCGCGATCCAGCGGGTGCTCCATCGTCCGTTCATACCGTCGAGCGAGTTGCAGAGGGCGATCGACGACAGCGCACAGCATTTTCTGAAGGAGCCTCGTACAAACCGGCGTCGCGCGATTCTGGCCATCACCGATGGAATGGGCAACGGCCGCGCGGCCGATGCGGTGGAGAACCTGTGGAAAGCTGACGCTGTTCTGTCCGGCATGATTGTTCGCAACGTCGGCATGGCGGTCTGGTTCCGCGTTGTCCGACCGGACACGCTGTTCAGCGGCGGGATGGGCGGGATCTCCGGGGACTCCGGCGGTGACGGTGTGAAGTTCGATGATGCGGGAGAAGGCCTGCGTCAGATGATCCACCGGCTGCGTCGTCGCTACACGCTGGCGTATGCGATGCCGGATGTGCCACCGGGACAACGCCGCACGATCCGGGTGGAACTCGCCGGAGAGGCCGCGCGGCGATACCGTCAGCCGCGGATTCGTGCTCGCAGCGGATACATCGTGCCGACGTCCGACCAGTCAAGTCGCAAACCGTCGTAGGGGCGTGGTAGGCGTCGGGCTACGCGGCGCCGCTTCGCCGTTTGTCTCGCGGGAACACGGCACGCGCCGAACGCACGAACTCGTTCACGCAGCGAGACGTCTCGTTCTTCCGCCACGCGATCAAGATCTCGAGGCGTGCATCGGGCTCGTCGAGCGGCACCACCGCGACTCCGCTGACGCGATGGGTCTGCGTGAACGAGCTGGCGATCCCGACGTAGTAGCCCTGCCGCGACGCCACGAGCATCATCGCGCCTTGCGCGTACGGAGGTGGTTGCGCCGGGATCATCGGCGGCTGGACACCAGCCGCGCGGAAGAGCGCGAGCGTTTTGTCGTAGACGCCGGGCCCGACCGAGCGGTCGTACATCAGCAGCGGTTCGTTGGCGAGCTCGACGAGTCGCACCGACTTGCGTGACGCGAGTGGATGCGTGTCAGCGAGCAGCGCGACGAATTGTTCCTCGAATAGCGCCTGCGACTCGAAGCGCGACGAGTCGACCGGCGGCCGCGTTACCGCGATGTCGATCTGCCGCTCGGCGATACGGCCGCGTTCTGAACAGAGATCGTCCGCGATGATCCGCATCTGCGGAAACCGCTGCTCGTGATGTGCGCGAATACGTTCGACGGCGTCCCAGAGACCCCAACCGATACCGATGCGCAGCGGCCGTTCGCGCGAGTTGACCAGTTTCGTCGAGTCCTCGAACTCGTGAAGTGCGTTGAGTACCGCTTGCGCGCGGTCGAGCAGCATGGCGCCGTCACGCGTCAGCTCGATGCCGTCGCGCCGTCGCACGAACAACGCCGTCCCCAACTCCCGCTCGAGCTGTTGAATCTGTTTGCTGAGCGGCGGCTGCGAGAGGTGGAGCCGTCGCGCCGCTTTCGTGAACGTGCCTGCTTCCGCGACGGCGACAAACGCACGCAGATGACGTAGCTCCATGGAGCGGATTCTACCGAACTCGTCGGCTATTCCCATTTGGCAAGTCACGGTTTCTGTCTCGGCATGGCTGCGCGCGTATTCCTCTCGGGAAAGCATCACGGCGCCAAAAAGTATTGGACGGCTCTTCGTCGTCATGGCGAGCATTAGCCGCCGTTCACCGCAGTTCGCCAAGAAGGAGATGGAACGATGGCGCACCGCAACAGGCTGATCTCGCTTGTCCTGCTGGGTCTCGCGGCCACCGCACCTGCCGTGCATGCGCAGGGCACCCTCGCCGGCGTCGTACGCGACGCCTCCGGCGGCGTCATGCCCGGCGTCGTCGTCGAGGCCGTGAGCCCGGCGCTGATCGAGAAAGTACGCAGCTCGATCACCGACGGCAGCGGTCAGTACCGCATCGTCGATCTGCGCGGCGGCTCCTATACCGTGACGTTCACCCTGCAAGGGTTCACAACCGTCCGGCGCGAGGGCGTGCAGCTCACCGGCGAGGCGATCGTGACGGTCAATGCGGAGATGCGCATTGGAGCGTTGACGGAAACGGTGACGGTCACCGGTGAAACCGCCACGGTGGATATTCAGAGCACGACGCGGCAGCAGGTGATGAGCCGCGATGTGATCGATGCGCTGCCGACCGGCCGCAACTACTCCAGCTTCGGCTACCTCCTGCCTGGGGTGAATACATCGGCGCGCGACGTCGGCGGCGCTGGTGGCGACACGATGTCGCAGCTCACGATTCACGGCAGCCGGCCCGGCGATCAGCGCGTCATGCAGAACGGCGTGAACACCATGACGCTGCAGGTCAATGGCGACCGCGGGATTGCGGTGCCGAATCCAGGGATGGCGTCGGAAGTGACCATCGACACCTCAGGACTGTCCGCCGAGCAGGGGCAGGGTGGCATTCGCATCAACTACATCCCGCGCGACGGCGGCAACACGTTCAACGGGGCGTTGTTCATCACCTTCGCGAACGACGCCATGCAGAGCAACAACCTGACTGACGACCTGATCGCGCGCGGCTTGCCATCCCCAAACGCCATCAAGACGACCTACGACGTCAATCCGGGCGTTGGTGGTCCGATCCGGCGGGATCGTGTGTGGTTCTATGCAACCGGACGCGTCAATCGCGCCGATCAGTATCCGGGGGGCGCGTTCGTGAACGTGAATGGTTACGACCCGAGCAACTACACCGTTCTCTACGACACGACGCAGCGCGCCTTCTCGAAGGCACTGTGGACGGATGGCCAATTCAGATTGACGACGCAGGTGAGCGCCAAGAACAAGGTGGCCTTCACCTGGGATCAGCAGACGCGGTGCAGTTGTCTGGCCGGCCCCGGCACGCCATCCGCCGGTGTCATCTCCGCCACGGTGACGCCGGAAGCGGGTACGAACTTCCGATCGCCGACGCAGCGGCTGCTGCACGGCGAATGGTCGTCGCCGGTGAACAGCCGCATCCTCCTCGAGGCAGCAGGCGTATATCGCGTGGAGCGCTGGGGCAACATGCCGCCGAATGCGGATTGGTCGAAAGAGTTCATCACGCCCGCCCAGCAGGCGGTGCTCGAGTCCGGAGCGTTGATTCCCGTGCTCGATCTCTCCAACGGCCGCTTCTCGCATGGCAACTTCGTGGGCTACAACAACAACTGGGTGGCCAACTCGTTCCTGCGTGCCACGGTGTCATACGTCACCGGCGGTCACCAGATCAAAGCGGGATTCTCCGACTCGTTCGGACATCTCGAATCGACGGTGTACGACTTCTCGCCGTACGCGTTCTTCATCAACATTCCTGGCGCGCCGCCGTTTGTCCGCGTCATCAACGAGAAGGTGTCGCCGCTCTTTGCCCGATCCGATCAGGACTACGACCTTGGTCTGTTCGTGCAGGATCGCTGGTCGGTGGGCCGGGCGACCGCGAATCTCGGGCTGCGCTACGACTCGTTCAAGGGAACGGCGCCAGCGCAGGTCGTCACCGGAACAACGCCGCTGACGCCCAATCGCGCGGATATCTCGTTGCCGGAAACACCGCTCGTCCACTGGCATGACCTCACGCCGCGGCTCGGGCTGACCTACGACCTGGCGGGCGACGGCAGGACGGCGCTCAAAGTCAGCGTGAACAAGTACGTCGAAGGTCAGGCCGTCGGTTCGCTGGTCGGTGTCAACGCCGGCGGAGCAGGACCGCACCCTGTGAGCAGCCTCGTCAATTCGACCAGCCGCACGTGGCTCGATACCAACCTCGATTTCATCCCACAGTGCGATCTGACGAACACCGCAGCCAACGGTGAGTGCAACGCCGTGGCCAACCCGGGATTCGGCTCGACCAACACCAACGCGCTGCGATTCGATCACGACGCGCTGTTCGGGTGGGGGAAGCGCGGGTACAACTGGGAGCTTGGCGTTGGCGTGCAGCGTGAGATCGTGCCGCGCGTGTCAGTGGACGTCGGTTATTTCCGCCGCTGGTACGGAAACTTCCGCATCACCGACAACACCGCGCTCGCGGCCAACGAGTTCACGGCATATACCGTCACGGCTCCGACCGTTCCCGGACTGTCGAGCAGTGGCCAGCGGCTGACGGCCTTCGATCCCAATCGCGTCGTGCAGGCCCAGAACCTCACCGCCCGTGCCGCCAACTACGGCGATCAGGTCGAGCGCTGGAACGGTCTCGACTTCACGGTCAACGCGCGGCCAGCGAGCGGCGTGCTCCTGTTCGGCGGCGTCAGCACCGGAAAGACGACCAGCGACAGCTGTGAGGTGGCGGCGCTGGTTCCCGAGTCGCTCGGCATGCGGCCGCTCGAATACTGCCGCATCGAAAGTCCGTTCCTCACGCAGGTCAAATTGAACGGCGCCTACACGATCCCGAAGGCCGTCGTCCTGGTCAGCGCGACGTATCAGAGCATTCCCGGTCCGGTGGTTCAGGCCAACTACGTCGTCACCGAACGCGCGCCGGGCGTTCCGCTGGTCGGGAGTCCGACCGCGACGATGGCGTTGCTGCCGGCGACCGGCGGTGTCGGCGGTTTCGGAGCGGAATACGGCGAGCGGCTGAACCAGATCGATCTTCGGATCGGCAAGCTGCTGCGTGCCGGTAGAATCCGATCGACGGTGAACGTCGACGTGTTCAACGTCTTCAATGGGAGCGCCGTTACGGCCGAGAACCCGTCGTTCCCGGCCGCGTTCCGGCGGCCGACGCAGATCATGCTGGCCAGATTCGTCAAGATCGGCGCTCAATTCGATTTCTAAACGTCGATATGGAGAGACCGATGCGTTGGTATCGAACGGGCGCGCTGACCGCGCTGATCGTTGTGGTCGTGACGAGTGCGTCACTGCGGACGCAGAGCGGAGTCGTCACGTCGTCCGCGACCGGCGCACCAGTGTCGCCGAAGCTTGCCGCCTATAAGACCGAAGCTGCAGCGAGCATCGATGGCATGTACGACGTCGCGCAGCAGATGGTGGACTCCGTCTTCAGCTTCAGCGAACTGGGGTTTCAGGAGTTCGAGACGCAGCGCTATCTGACCGGCATCCTCGAGAAAGAGGGCTTCACCATTCAACGCGGCGTGGCCGGCATCCCGTCGGCGTGGACGGCGCGATTCGGATCCGGCAAGCCAGTGATTGCGCTCGGATCGGACATCGACTGCATTCCCCAGGCGTCGCAGAAGCCGGGCGTCGCTTATCGCGCGCCGCTCATCGAAGGTGCGCCGGGACACGGCGAGGGTCACAACTCCGGTGTGCCGCTCAACATCGTCGCCGCGATTGCCGTGAAGCGCATCATGCAGCGCGACAAGCTGCCCGGGACGCTCGTGCTGTGGCCGGGCGTCGCGGAAGAGCAGCTGGCGACCAAGGCCTACTACGTGCGCGCCGGCGTCTTCAAGGATGTCGATGTGGTGCTCTATAACCATGTCGGGACGAATCTGACGACCGGCTGGGGCGACAGCGCCGGCAACGGTCTCGTGTCAGTCGAGTACACGTTCCAGGGCGAGTCCGCGCATAGTGGCAACGCTCCGTGGCGTGGACGCAGCGCGCTGGATGCCGTGGAGCTGATGAACGTCGGCTGGAACTACCGTCGCGAGCACCTGCGCATCCAGCAGCGATCGCACTACGTCGTCACCAACGGCGGCGATCAGCCGAACGTCGTCCCGCGCAATGCGTCGGTGTGGTACTACCTGCGCGAGACGTCGTTCCCCGAGATCAAGCGCATGTGGGAGATCGCCGACAAGATGGCGGCGGGCGCCGCGTTGATGACCGACACGACGGTCTCGGCGCGCGTGCTCGGCTCGGCGTGGCCGATCCACACGAACAAGGCGCTTGCCGAGGCGCAATACGCCAATATCAAAGCCGTCGGACTTCCGAAATGGACCGAGGCCGACGTCGCACTCGCCAAAGCGGTGCAGCGCGAGTTGAAGGTCCCCGAGATCGGGATGGCGACAGAGATTCCCGAGCTGCGCGGACGCGAGTCGATTCCCGATGAGGACAAGCGGGGTGGCGGCTCGGACGACATTGGCGACATCACCTGGAACGTCCCCACCGTGATGCTGAACTATCCGGCCAACTTCCAGGCGGGGCCAGGCCACAACTGGGCGAATGCGATCTCGATGGCGACGCCAATCGCGCACAAGGGTGTGATTGCCGGCGCAAAGGTGCAAGCGATGACGATGCTCGATGTCCTGACGCGCCCCGAAATCGTGACCGAAGCATGGAACTATTTCCGCAACGTCCAGACCAAGACCGTGAAGTACGAGCCGCTGATCCGGCCGCAGGATGTGCCGGCCACCTGGCTCAACGAAGCGACCATGGCGAAGTATCGCCCGGAGTTGAAGAAGTACTACTACGACCCGACAAAGTACAAGACGTATCTCGATCAGCTCGGCATCAAATATCCGACGATTCGATAGCCTTCGGTGGGGATGCATATGAGAACACGATGCGCGATCCAGGTTGCGGTGGTTGCCGCGGTGATGTCCTCGGCGCCCGCGTCGGCTGACGTCACGTTCAACAAGGACGTGCTGCCGATCCTCCAGCAGAAGTGTCAGGTGTGCCATCGCTCCGGCGAGATCGGACCGATGCCGCTGACCACGTATCAAGGCGTCCGACCCTGGGCGCAGTCCATCAAGAGAGCCGTGACCTCGAAGAAGATGCCGCCGTGGTTCGCTGACCCGAGCTACGGTCACTTCGCCAACGAGAAGCGGCTGACCGACGCGGAGATCGCGACGCTCACCTCGTGGGTTGACGCTGGCGCGCCGGAAGGTAATGCGAAGGACAAGCCCGCTCCGGCGACCTTCCGTGACGGATGGAACATTCGTCCCGACCTCGTGTTCCAACTGCCGAAGTCACTGAAGATTCCGGCGAAAGGAACGGTGGAGTACACATACGTTGCCGTGTCGGCGCCGTTCAAAGAGGACACGTGGATCGCCGCGGGGGAGATACGGCCATCCGATCGCGCGCACGTGCATCACGTCATTGCCATGGTTCGCCCGAAGGGATCGAAGTGGATGGAGCAGGCGCAGCTCGGCGCAGAACCGTGGGCGCCGGGTCCGACCCGTCAAGCTGACATGCTGCGTGCGAACGGCGGTGACATGTCGGTCCTGCAGAGCGAGTTCTTCGTTGGCTATGTGCCAGGTATGGAAGCGCAGCGCTTCGACGTGGATCGATCGGCACGGCTGATTCCGGCTGGAGCCGACATCGTGCTCGAGGTGCACTACACGACCAACGGCAAGGAGAGCGAGGACCAGACGAAGGTGGGCCTCGAGATCGCGCCCGGCCCGCCGGAGCGACTGTTCATGTCGGTCGCGGCGGCACAGCCCGGTCTGAAGATCGCTCCGGGGGATCCCAACGCTGAAGCGAAGGCGGTCGTGAAGTTCGGCCAGCCGGTCGATCTCGTCTACATGCAGCCGCACATGCATCTTCGCGGCAAGGATGCGACGATCGAAGCGCGGTACCCGGATGGCAAGCGGGAAACACTGCTCAACGTCCCGCGCTATGACTTCAACTGGCAGATCGTCTACTACCAGAAGAAGCCGTTGCGTCTGCCGAAGGGAACCGAGCTCCACGTGACCGGTCACTGGGACAATTCCGCGGCGAACAAGTGGAACCCCGATCCGACGGCGACCGTGCGCTGGGGTGATCAGAGCTGGCAGGAGATGTTGAGCGCGCCCATGGGTGTGATCGTCGATCGCGACGTCGATCCGAAGACCGTGATCGAGCGTGGTGCGTTTCCGGGCGCCGCGGGTGCACAATAGCGCCACGATGTTCGAGCCGACGCGTCGTGAGTTTCTCATCGCCGGACTCGCCGCCTATTCGACTCGCGTCGCGTGCGCCGCTCGCTCAGGGCAAGCCGCAGCGTTCCCGTCGCAGAGCGGCGCGCAATCAAACGATCTGACGTCGCTGACGCTGAAACAGGCGTCCGAGCTCCTGCGCGCGAAGAAGGCGACGCCCATCCAGCTGACCGAGGCCTGCCTGGCCCGCATCGATCGGCACAACAAGGCGATCAACGCGTTCATTACCGTGACACGCGAGCAGGCACTGACGGCTGCCAAGGAGATGGAAGGCGAGCTGAGACGGGGCCTCCGCCGCGGCCCGCTGCACGGGATTCCCATCGCGCTGAAAGACAACATCGACACTGCCGGCGTGCGGACGACCGCAGCCAGCGGCGTGTTCAAGGATCGCGTGCCCACCGAGGACGCAGACGTCGTCACGCGTTTGAAGAAGGCGGGCGCGGTCATCGTCGGCAAGCTGAATCTCCATGAGTTCGCGCTCGGCGGAACGTCGGCGGTCACCTACTTCGGACCGGTGCACAACCCGTGGGCGCTCGATCGCGTCTCGGGTGGATCGTCAGGTGGATCGGCGGCAGCGATCGCGGCGGATCTGTGTTTCGGCACGCTGGGTACAGACACCGGCGGATCGATCCGCATTCCGGCATCGCTGTGCGGCATCGTCGGATTCAAGCCGACGTACGGCCGCGTGAGCAACCGCGGTGTCGTGCCGATGGCGTGGACGTTGGATCACGTCGGTCCAATGTGCAAGACCGTCGAAGACGCGGCATTGATGCTCGGGGCGATCGCCGGCTTCGACGCACTCGATCCTGTGTCGCTGGCCCAACCTGTTCCGGATTACACGCGCGCCATCGGTGCGCCGACGTCGAAGCTGCGCGTGGGCGTGGCACGCAGGCCGTTTTTCGACGGACTCAATCCCGAAGTCGCGAAGGCGATCGACGCCGCAATCGATGTGCTCAAGAAGCTGACGGCGAGCGTGGTGGACGTTCAACTGCCCGATGGCGGAAACATCGCGGCTGTCTGGAACCCGGAGATTTACGCCTATCACCAGCCGTGGATTACCAAGACGCCCGAGCTCTATCAGGAAGCCACACGCAATCTGATTCAGGGCGCGAGCAAATCGAACTCGGCCACCTACGCACAGGCACGCCGCGACGTAGACGTCCTGCGACGCGAGGTCAAGAAAGTGTTCACCACGGCAGATGTGCTGATCACGCCGACGCAACGTAACGTGGCTCAGCCGATCGCAGGTCCGGCACAACCAGGTGGCGCCGGCGGTCTGTACAACACTGCGGCGTTCGATATCTTTGGTCTGCCGACCATCTCGATTCCGTGCGGCTTCTCGGCATCCGGTCTGCCGATCGGTCTTCAGATCAGCGGCAACCACTTCGCGGAGACGACCGTGCTCGCGCTGGCCCACGCCTACGAGCAAGCCACCGACTGGCACAAGCGGCGACCCGCGCTGTCATAGCCCCACACCGCCGAGTTCGCCGCAACGTCGGCCCTCACATTGCAGTCCCTCTGCAGCTGGAGGGAACCATCAATGAAGACTCAACACGTGTTCAGCGCGAGCGCGGCAGCTGTGTTGGCACTGACGATGGCCGCGTTCGCACAGGAACCTCAACCCGCGAGCCCGGCCCCGCAAACGCCAGCGCGATCTGAAGCGCAGTCGAGCAAGCAGCCGGCGACTCCGGTCACGCTCGTCGGTTGCGTTCAGCGTGAATCGGAATACCGCAAAGCGAACGACTCGGGCCGCGGCGGTCCCGTGGCAACCGGCGTCGGGCTCGGCAATGAGTTCGTCCTCGTGAATGCGACGAAGACGACGTCGGGTGGCTCGGCCTCATCGACGGCCGCGGATTGCTCGGCGGCGAGTGGCGGCGAGGCGTACGAATTGACCGGCAACCGCGAAAGGGATCTCGGGAAGTACGTCGGCCGTCGCATGGAAATCACTGGCACGCTCAAGGCAGCGAAGACGACGACCGGAGCTGCTGGCGAGGCGAAGCCGACCGGAGGGTTCGATCCGCTGAAGCAGGATCTCAAGCTCTTCGAGGTCGAGGTCGCATCCTTCCGCGAGGCGTCAGCAAGTCAGACTAACGCCGCCGCGCCATCCGCGTCGCCCGCAGCACGGCAAGCCCCACCGGCTCCGCCTGCACCCGCCGCAGCACCTGCGGCGCCGGCGCCGCCTGAGCCGCAACCGAGCTCGGCACCACGACAGCGGCTGCCGCGCACGGCGACCATGCTGCCTGTGGCAGGACTCTTCGGCCTGCTCTCGCTCGTCAGCGGAATCGCCTTGCGGCGCCGCAGTTAAGGTGTCGCGCAGAGGCCACTTTGGGGTGGCCTCTGTGCGTCTTTCGCACTGCGAATTCCCCTTCGTGCGTTCCCTGTTTGGGGGGTGGATCCCGGCAGTAAGGACGCCTAAACTTGACCCTGCAACCTTATGGAGCTGCGGGGGATCACTCGCCGGCACATCTTGAAGGGCGCCCTCGGCGGCGCAGCCGGGCTGATGCTGGGCGCGCCGGTGCGCACACTGTCTGCCGCGCAGACACCTGCATCCGGTGCCGCGAACACGCTGCGGCTCGCCGACGACCTCTTTGTCATCAGCATTCCCGGTGAAGCGAACGTTGTCGCGCAGACCGGTGCGAGCGGCGTATTGCTCGTAGATGGGGCGTCAGCCAACGCATCCGAGACGCTGACGAAGGCGGTAGCGTTGCTGCCTGGCGGCGGGCCGGTGCATACGCTCTTCAACACGCATTGGCATCCCGAGCAGACCGGCTTGAACGAGCAGGTAGGCAAGGCGGGAAAGACGATCGTCGCGCACGAGAACACGCGCCTGTGGCTGACGACGGATGTGACGTGGTCGTGGAATGGACAGCGATTCAAACGACTGCCGAAAGTCGCGCAGCCGAACAAGACGTTCTACACGACGGGAAAGTTGGATTCCAAGGAACGCCGTGAAGGCGTTCCGGTAGACAGCGTCCAGTACGGATACATCCCCGACGCGGCGCACACCGACGGAGACATGTACGTCTACTTTCCACAGCAAAACGTGCTCGCCGTCGGCGACGTGATCTCGAATCAGGGGTGGCCGGTCGTGGACTGGCAGACAGGCGGATGGATCGGCGGCATTGCCGGCGCGCTGCAGCGTGTCCAGAGCCTCGTGAACGAGCAGACGCGTATCGTGGCGGGCCGCGGGCCGGTGCTTGGGCTCACCGAACTCAAGGCGCACGCCGACATGTACGCCACGATCTACACCCGCCTGACCGCGCTGTTGAACAAGGGGCGCGGGCCGACCGAAGCGGTTGAAGCCAGGCCGACCAAGGAATTCGATGAGCGGATGGGCAATCCCGACGAGTTCGTGCGACGCGCCTTTGAAAGCCTCTGGGCATACTTGTCTCCGGACGCGTAAATGAGACGAATCCTGATACTCGCTGCGGTCGTGTTCGTCGGCTCGTTGACGCAGGTGTTCACCGCGCCGCGGCAGGCGCCCTCGGCAGCGCCAGCCGGCGACGCCGAGAAGCATCTCGCCACCATCAAGCAGTACTGCGTGACGTGTCATAACGACCGAGCCAAGACCGCAGGCGTCAGTTTCGAGGGCATGACCCCGGCGAGCATCGGTGAGCACGCTGACGTCTACGAGAAAGCGGTTCGCAAGCTGCGCGGGCGCGTCATGCCGCCGCCGGGATCGCGTCAGCCTGATGCGGCGTCAGCCGACGGACTGATCGCCTGGCTCGAGACGTCGCTCGACAAGGCCGCCGGTCAGGCGCACGTGCCGGACCGCATCGTCTTGCACCGGCTCAATCGCAAGGAGTACGCGAACGCTGTTCGCGATCTGCTCGAAGTGGACTTCGATGCGACGACGGTGCTGCCGGCCGATGACGTGGTGGACGGCTTCGACAACATCGCGGCCGGTTTGCAGGTGTCGCCGTCCTTCGTCGAGCAGTACGTGATCGCCGCACGCGCGGTTGCCGTGAAGGCGCTCGGGAAAGCCGATGCCCGGCCGGGCGGATGGACGTTCCGCGCCGAGCCCGGTACGCAGCTGACACACGTCCCTGGTCTTCCGCTCGGCACCCGCGGCGGGATTCTCGCCACTGTCGATCTGCCCGCCGACGGCGAGTACACCATCGACATCGCCGACATGGCGACGCACATCTGGGGCAACGGGATGGAGTTCGAGAACCCACTCGTGGTCACGCTCGACAGCAAGCTGATTTACCAGACGGTGGTGGGCGGCGAAGAGGACATGAAACTCTACGATCAGGTGCAGAACGGCGCGCTCGATCGCGTCAACGCGCGTCTGAAGAACATCAAATTCTCCGCGACAGCAGGGCCGCACAAGATTGGCGTGGCGTTCAAGCGCCGCACGTTTGCCGAGTCCGACGACCAGCTGCAGATGTTCACCAAGGGCGGCGGCCAGGATCGGTTCTATCGCGTGCAGTCGTTCCAGCTGCAGGGACCGTTCAACGCCAAGGGACTGAGTCAGACGCCGAGCCGCGCGCGGATCTTCAGCTGCAAGCCGGCTGCGGGCGCCACCGCAGAAGCGCAGGGGGCCTGTGCCAAACAGATCATCAGCTCGCTCGCCAGGCGCGCCTACCGCCGGCAGGTGACGGCAGAGGACGTGAACGAACTGTTCGCGTACTACAACGACGGTGTGAAAGCAGGCCCTTCGACAGGCTCCGGGCAAGTGGCCTTCGAATCGGGTATCCGCAGCGCGATCACGGGTCTGCTCGCGAGCCCGTTCTTCCTCTATCGCGCGGAACGCGTGCCGACCGGTCTGCGGCCGGGCGCCGCCTATGCGATCAGCGACGTCGAGCTGGCCTCGGAGCTGTCGTTCTTCTTGTGGAATTCGATTCCTGATGACCAGCTGCTGCAGCTGGCCATCGACGGCAAGCTCAGTGCGCCGGGCGTGCTCGACCAGCAGGTCAAGCGCATGCTGGCCGACTCACGATCGATCACGCTTGCCAGCAATTTCATCCACCAGTGGCTCGACATGAAGCGCCTGGACGAGATCGTGCCGGACTCGGCGGTGTTTCCGTACGCGTCGGGGCGTTCCGATCCTCGCGATGACTTCCGCACCGAACTCACGCTGTTTTCCGACAGCATCTTCCGGGAAGACCGCAGCATCGTCGATCTGCTGAAGGCGAATCACACCTATCTCAACGAACGGGTGGCCCTGCACTACGGCATCACCGACATCAAAGGCGATCGCTTCCGCCGCGTCGAGCTTGCGCAGTCGGTCAGGTGGGGTCTGCTCGGGAAGGGCGCCGTGCTGATGGCCGCCGCGTATCCGAACCGCACGTCGCCGGTGCTGCGCGGTGCGTTCGTCCTGAAGCACATTCAGGGCGTACCGCCAGCCACACCGCCGCAGAACGTGCCGACGCTGGATGAAAAAGACATCGGCACGACGCGGGCGCTCACCGTGCGCGAGATGATCGCCAAGCATCGCGCCAGCCCGACGTGCGCCGCCTGCCATGCGGTAATGGATCCGCTCGGCCTGGCGCTCGAGAACTTCGATGCCACGGGCATGTGGCGCGACCGCGATCGCTATGCCGGCGCGCCAATCGATTCATCCGGTGTGCTGCCTGACGGCACGCCCATCAAGGGGCCCGACGACCTTCGCGCCGCGCTCCTGCGTCGTCCTGAGCAGTTCGTGCAGACCTTCACCGAAGGACTGCTGACGTATGCGACTGGACGGAAATTGGAGCATTACGACATGCCGACCGTGCGTAAGATCGTGCGCGGCGCGGCTGCGAGCGAGTACCGCTTCTCGACGATCGTCCAAGCGGTCGTTCGAAGCGATCAGTTCCGGATGCGACGGGTGCCCCAGCCGGCCCCGGTCGCGGAGAGCACCAAGGTCGCCAGCAAGTAGTACGTAGTGGCCGGCTTCAGCCGGCCGGGCCAGGGAGAGACGACATGTATCTGTTCAAGAAGCACGTCTCGCGTCGCGCGGTGTTGAAGGGTGTGGGCGCCACGATTGCGCTGCCGCTCCTCGATGCCATGAGCCCCGCTGGCACCGCATGGGCGCAGACGCCAGCCGGCGCGCCGCCGAAGCGGTTCGCGTTCATCGGCTTCCCGCACGGCGCGATCATGGACCGATGGTCGCCTGCGCAGACCGGCGCCAACTTCGAGATGTCGCCGATCCTCCAGCCGCTGGAGCCGCTGCGCCAGCATCTGACGATCGTCTCCGGCCTGCGCAACAAGCCCGGCGAGACACCCGAGCCGCACGGCTACATCGAGATGACGTGGCTCACGTGCGTGAAGCCATGGGATCACGGCGTCGCGAGCCCCGATGCCGGGGTGAGCGCCGACCAGTTGGCGGCGCGGCACATCGGTCAGGACACGCGGCTGCCGTCGCTCGAGCTGACGACCGCGCTCGGCGGCGCCCGCGTCGCCTGGCGCACGCCGACGCAGTCGCTGCCGCAGGAAGGGAACCCGCGCGCGGTGTTCCAGAAGCTGTTCGGCCAGGGCGATACCGACAAGGAGCGCGCAGCGATTTTGCAGGAGACCGGCAGCATCCTCGACCGCGTCCAGGCACAAGCGGAGCGGCTCCAGGCCGGCCTCGGCGTTCGTGACCGCGTTGTGGTCAGCGACTATCTCGACTCCGTGCGCGAGATCGAGCGGCGCGTGCAGATGGCGGCGAAGGCCGACATGTCGCGCCTGGATATCCCGGACGCGCCCGTCGGCACGCCGAACGATCTCACCGAGCACTTCAAGTTGATGTTCGATCTGATGGCGCTGGCCTTCCAGGCCGACATCACGCGCGTCATCACGTTCTCGATGGACCGCGAAGCCAGCATGCGCACGTATACCAATCTCGGCATCGCCGAAGGATTCCATCCGTTGTCCCATCACGGGAACAACGCCGACAAGATGACCAAGCTGGTCCAGATTCAGCGGTATCACACCGAGGTGTTCGCCAAGTTCGCCGATCGGCTGGCCAACGCCCGGGAGGCCGGCGGCAGCGTGCTCGATCACTCGACGATCCTCTTCGGCAGCAACATGAGCAACAGCGACAAGCACAACAACGATCCGCTGCCGGCGGCGATCCTCGGTCACGCCAACGGAAAGATCAAAGGTGGCCAGCACGTGAAGTATCCGCAGGACTCGCGGTTTGCCGACCTGCTGGTCACGCTCTTCGATCGGAACAACATTCCGGTCGAGAAGCTTGGCGACAGCGGCGGGATCTTTTCGGAGATTTAAATGATCACCGTAGCGTCCGCCTTCAGGCGGACCGTGATTTGTGCGAGTTTGCTCGCAGCGGCCTCGATAGCGACGGCGGCTGAGAACACACTGCTCGATGCCGCCGAGCGCGGCGATCGCGCGGCCGCCACGCGACTGCTGACCAAGGGCGCGAATCCGAACACGCCTGGACCCGACGGCACGACGGCAATCATGTACGCCTCGGCAAACAACGATGTGGAGCTCGTTCGTGCGCTGATCAAGGCCGGTGCGAACGTCAAGCTGACGAATCAATTCGGCACATCAGCGCTGACCGAGGCCGCAATCATCGGCGCGGCGCCGATCATCGACCTGCTCCTCAAGGCCGGCGCCGATCCCAACACGAAGAATCCCGAAGGCGAGACGGCGCTCATGGCCGTCGCGCGCAGCGGCAGGGTGGATGCGGCGAGACGTCTCGTCGAGGCTGGCGCTGACGTCAACGCCAAGGAAAGCTTCGGCGGACAGACGGCGTTGATGTGGGCCGCCGCGCAGGGACAGGCCGACATGGTCAAGCTCCTGGCCGCGAACGGCGCGGACCTCAATGCGCGCGGCGTCATCCGTCAGTGGGAGCGCAAGGTCATCACCGAGCCCCGCCCGAAGGACATGAACAAGGGCGGCTTCACACCGTTGCTGTACGCGGCGCGCGAAGGCTGCGTTGAGTGCGCGCGGCATCTGATGGCCGCCGGCGCCGATCCGGACCTCGAAGACCCCGAGCGCATCACGCCGCTGAACATGGCGCTGCTCAACCTGCACTACGAGTTTGCGGCGTTCATGATCAAGGCCGGCGCCGACGTGGACAAGTGGGACCTCTTCGGCCGCTCGCCGCTGTACATGACCGCTGACACCAGCACGCTGCCGACGAAAGGCAACGGCGCGATGGCGGTGCTGCCGAGCGAGGACTCAGTCACCGCGCTCGACGTCGCGCGCCTCCTGCTCGAGAAGGGCGCCAATCCCAATCTGCAGTTGAAACGTCGTCCCCCGTACCGCGACGTCCCTCAGGATCGCGGCGGCGACACGATCCTCGCGCAGGGCGCGACGCCGCTGCTGCGTGCGGCGCGTGCCGGTGACGCGCCGTTCGTCGATTTACTCCTGAAGAACGGCGCGCTTGTCGATCTGCCGAGCAAGGAAGGCGTCACGCCGCTGATGGCGGCGGCCGGCGTCGAATTCGGGGATCGCGTCACGCGCGGACGCAATCGCACGAACGAAGGCGTGCTGGCGACGATGAAGCTGCTGCTCGATGCGGGCGCGAACGTCAACGCCCGGATGCTGGCCGAGCCCGGGCGCAATCCTGCTGAGGGTCTGTCGAACCAGGCGGCATCGTTGGCTCTCGCCCAGCGTCGTCCGAGTCAGATGCCGAGCGCTGTAGCCGTGCCGCATCAGACGGCGCTGCATGGCGCCGCACAGCGCGGCTTGACGCCGTTCGTGAAGTTCCTTGCTGAGCACGGTGCAGATCTGAACGCGAAGGACGCCAATGGCAGAACGGCGATCGATCTCGCCAAGGGCGTGGGCGTGGCCGGAGTTCGTCAGGCCTCGCGGGATCCGTTTCCAGAAACCGTGGCCCTGCTCGAATCGTTGATGACGGCAAATGGGGTAGCCACCCCGAAGGCCGAAGCACCGCGGCCGGCCGCGCAATCTTCCACGAAGTAGACCCTGCCACCTGTCGCATCACGTTCGACCGCGGGCGTGCCTGCGGCACTCTCCCAGCGGTGTAGCCGCCGCTGAGAACTCCTTGTCGACTGGTGCGCGGCCCTTGCCAGAGCGTGCCGGTTAATGGTCCGTAGCGCGCTCCTTACTCACTCGAAGCTAGTCGGGCGCTGGCGACCCTCTTCAGCTTCACTGGCGCGTTCGTTCGCGATAGCGTGGCGCAGGCTTTTACATCCTTTCTCGTAGACAGCTGAAACCCCGGGAAGATCACTGATGTCGAGGCGCTCCAGCATCTCGAGCCGAGACTCGAGGATCGATGCTAACGAACCACTCCAACCGTTTGGGCGTAGTTGCTGAAGCATAGCGCTCAAGACGGGAACGGGATCTGGAGCCGCCACGAGCATTCGTCGCGCCAACGGTGTCCATTCTTCTAGCTTGTCCGAGGCCGGACGGTGGAAGACGACTGCGATAGCAGCAGCCGTCGGATAACGGGTCGCGCGATCAGCTTCACACCACTCGATTAGGATGTCGTCGGGAACTGATGACATCTCGTTCTTCGGACCTTGTCGGAGTAGTCGCATTCCCGTATTCCGCTGCTTGTCATCCCCTGAGAACAGCTCATCCAGCGTTGCGTGAGGTTGCGTATTGAGTAAAGCACTAACTAATTGGATATAGTCCCAGGCAGAGACACGATAATCGCCAACCGCATCGACGAGATCTCGAACTAAGCGGCGCGCAATTGAAGTCCCATCCGCACTGGCGAGTGATGCCCGAACAAGCCGGTCAAGGTCAGCACCCTCTCGTTGGTGGACTTGGGTTGGCGGCTTGAAAGTGTAAGACGTTAATAGCGTCTTACATAGGTTACTGATCTCGGGCTCCGGGTTTCGTTGATCGATTTCGTAAGTAAATAGCCGCATTCCCAGGATGTCGAGCGCCACAGCGTTTCCATCTAGCATCCCAGCTATCGCCAGAATGAGGTCGCTGAAGTCTCGTGCTGGGACATCATCACAAATACGACCTCCCGCGAGGATGGAAAAGTAGACGGCAGGCGAATTGCCACGCTCGATTGCGCGATGCAGTCGCGCCAACCCTAAAGGGTCAAGACCGACAGCCGTTTGTAGCCATGGAATCCACTTCGCAAGGGCAGGCAACTCAAGAGCATCGTCGAGAAGAGCGTTTGCCAATTCTGCGTCGCAGCGGTGGAGACCTCGTAGGAAGCCTTGCAGGAGCTGAACGTTGTTCGGCGGCGTGGTCGCTATCTGGCGAGCGATCTTGTCCCACAGCTCGCGCGGTCGGTCGGTGGCTCCCGCGAGTCCCGAGCCGAAGTCAGCGACCTTTCCCTGATTGGCCTGGACCAACTCGGGCAGCAGTGTGGTGAGTGCCGTCGGGTCCGCTGCAGTTGCCTCTCCGAGTGCAGTCGCCACAGCCGCAGCTTTGGCTGACGCCGCCGCGAAATCATCATCTGATTCTCGATGCAGATCGTCGATGTCCCACAACCCGTTGGGTGAAAAGACAAATCCCCGGACTCTGGCGACGAGATCGGTGGGCTTAAGGAGCTCCGTCATGGCAACCAGGCGATCCTTGACGTCCTGTGACAGGCCGGGGCCATCGTAGAGCAGTGTTTGTCGGGCAGCGCTCCAGCCCTGCCGCCAGAAACGCCGACTCTTCAGCGAACGCGCGAGGGCCTCGAGAGCACTCAGTTGCCCGCCATTGGTCCATAGACCGCGAAACTCCTGGCCGATCGCTTCGAGTAATAGCTCGGCGACCACGTGGTCGCCGCCAAGTGTGAACGGCGTCGCGAAGGCAAGCACTTCCGAGAACCACTCCGCCACCGCCTTCCCCGTGGTTGGGTGGTAGCCGTCGTCTCGCGAATGAGCGCCGAAATCAAACGTTGCCGAGGACGATAAATGGTCGGATTTGAGGGTTGCCGTGAGCAAGGAAGCACCTAGCTGCTTTGAGAATGCGTCGTTGCTCGTCAGCAGGCTGTGTATGACCTTCAGCCGCGTCGACAGTGCAGCATGAGTGCCGGATAGCGTGATGTAGAAGAGTGGTTCGATCTCGCTGGTCTGGCTCGATGAAGCAGGGCTCTCGGCGGCTGCTCGAACAAACCTGATCAGAAGGCCAACCGCGCCTTCGAAGTACCGGTCCTCGTACGCAAGTGACTGAAGGAGCGGCACTAACTTGCGGTTGGCGCAAAGGGTGCGTTCGTCTGCATTCGAGAATGCGGTTTCTAATCTTTTGAGCACTAGATCGGGCGCCACCGGAGCCACGCTGATGAACATGCGGCGAAGATCGGCGCTTAGATTCGTCACATCGCTGAGTCGACCATTTGGTGCGAGCCAGTTCTGGACGATCGCTCGCGCCTCTGCACTCGAATGTAGGTACCCGAGCCGCCGCGCGAACGACTTCAGCAGTCGAGGCGGCGCTTGGTCGATCAATTGGGTCGCTAGAGTAGAAAAATGGATGCGCCTCAGCGCCCGAGCCGCGAGTCGATTTGCGATCGCATGAGGCAAGACAGCTCGCCATTCCGCGCGCGCTTGGACGAGTCCACGGTCGCGGAGGTCGGAGACTGCCTTGAACACTTGCTCCCACGATGTGCCGGCGAGGTGCGCCAAAATCTGAAGTTCCGCGTTGGGGCCGGCCGTCTCTCCGTCGAAGGAGTACGCCAAGGCGCAAACCTCCGCGATCGAGAGTAAGGCTGTGTCTGGTTGGTGCCGCTGCTGAAACAGTCGAAGAAAGAGATTCTCATCATTCAAGCCACCGAGCGAATCGTTCCTCTCAACCGTGGACGCGAGTGCAAGGGCGATACGCGCATTGCCACCCGCGAAGTTCGCAATAGTTGTGGCGTCGGTCTGCGACACATCCGGATAACGACGCCGGACGAGTGCTTCGATCAAATTCGATGAGGACGTTTCGAGTCGAAAGACTTCCGTCCCTTCCGGTTGATCGTCTCTGATGTCGTACTCAATCGTGATCGCACTTACCGTCGTGTCGTCAACGCGGACACTGTCAGCGATCTGGCGATGTACGTCCGCTGGGCAGTTGTCGACCACGAATACTCCGGGTCGACGCTGGGCGAGGAGGTCGGCAGCCAAGATCCACGGTGGGGGTGTTGGGTCGTCAGCTAGGTCTGTATAAAAGGCGACCGACGGGTTGAGACGTTCAGCGGCGCCGATACCTTGCTCGAACAGAGCCTCTGTGAGCCGCGTCTTTCCGCAACCAGAGAGCCCAACAAGCCGGACGCTCGCCCCGGGTTTTCGAAGGATGTTTCGAATACGATCGATTGCGGTGGACGCCGAGAGGCCGTCCTCATCACCGTGGCGACCCGTATGAACTCGTGCCGTGGCGTCTGTGAGGTAGGAACGGTCGACATCTTGTGGGGCGCGTGACCAGTTTCCGTATGGCTGCCAACCTTGAATCGCTTTGCCGACCCGCAATCGAACCCAAGGTATGAGACTCGGATGTTCTCTCACCCATGAGGCTATGCGCGTGCGATCGAAGAAGTCGATTGTCAGTGTCTCGGGATCCGGGAGGTCGTGCAGCGCTGCGCGCATCGCCGCACGTCGAGCTATCAGTGCGGTATCTGCGGTCGAACCCATTCCACTTACGATGACGTAGGCACCAGACGATCCCGCCAGCTCCTTGATGGCCATCCGAAGAGTGCCCTGCGGCCTCATTTCCTCTTCGATCTCGGACGGAGGCATATCGGGCTTCTTGATCTGAAACCCGGTTTGCGGTTTTGGAATGAACCCACTGACCTGTATAGATGCGGAGAGAGCGACCCGAACGTCGATACCTCCATCCCTCGCCGCCTGATTGCCGCCATAGGTCACCGCAGAGACGGGCAGGCCGCGTTGGTAAAGCTCCGCTTCGCAGAGGCGTCCGATTAGCGTGCGCAGATCCTCATCGCTAAGTGAGGCAATGTCGTCAGGCGTGACCTCGAACATCTGCTGCTCAGGATGAATTGGTGCGAGCGGCGAGGATGTTACCGCGTATGGGCCGAACTTGCGGGCGTACCCCGTTTAGGGGATACGCAGGCCCGTGCAGGGGTGTGTTTCGCGATGCGAATATTGCTTCGATTTGGAGCGTTTCTCAACATTTGATGCGTTAGGATCGTGGACGCGAATCAAGGAGTCTGTTGATGAATCGCGTCCTGAAGGGCTTTGCGGTGGGGCTCGTGGCAGTGGCGGTGTTCGTCGCCGTCGCGAGTGCAAGCGGGGACAGTCCTCTTACGAAAGCGGTCAAGGCCAACGACGTGCAGGCGGTGCGCGCGCTCGTGAAGTCGGGCGCCGACGTCAACGCGAAGTCGGGCGATGGATCGACGCCGCTGCTCTGGGCCGTCACCAACGGCTCGGTGGAGATCGCACGCCTCCTGCTCGCGAACAAGGCTGCCGTCGATGCGGCCAACGACTTCGGCATTACCGCGCTCCTGCAGGCGAGCCGCGTCGGCGACTCGGCGATGGTCGATCTCCTGCTGCGCTCGGGCGCCAGTCCGTCGAAGGCGCATCCCGAGGGCGAGACGCCGCTCATGGCCGCGTCCCGATCGGGAAGCGTCCCTGCGGTTCGTCTGTTGCTGACTCGCGGCGTGGACGTCAATCACGCGGAATCGTTCCAGCAGACGACGGCGCTGATGTGGGCCGCCGCGGAAGGTCACATCGACGTCGTCGATGTGCTCTTGGAAGCTGGCGCCGATCCGAATCGTCAAGGGCACATCACGACGCTCACCGATCGTAACAACGCCGATCACCCGACGGGTGGGTTTACCGCATTGATGTTCGCCGCGCGGCGGGGGAATGACGCGCTGGTCCGTCGGCTCGTTGCCAAGGGCGCCAACGTCAACTTGAAGAACGGTGACGACGCATCGGCGGCGATGGTCGCGATGTACAACGACCGGTTCGACGTCGCTGGCACGCTCATCGAGCTCGGCTCGGACCCCAACGACGGATCGTTGTACGTCACCGCCGAGATGCGCGACGCGACGACCGATCAATTTGCCTTCGACGGATCGCGTCGTCGTCCTGACTATCCGAACAAGCTGACGGCGCTCGACCTGATGCGAACCTTGCTCGAGAAGGGCGCCGATCCGAATCAGCGCTTCCAACTCCAGTTCCATTCCACGCACATGCCGAACACCGACCGTTTCGACAACACACCGTTCTTCCGCGCCGCCGTCGCCGCCGACGTCGAAGCGCTCAAGGTGATGGTCGGGCACGGCGCTAAGCTCGACCAGATGCCGCCCGTGGAAAAGGAACCCGAGAAAAAGCCTGGCGATATCTCGGTTGGAGGGCGTCGCCCCAATCCGAATGCCGGCCGCACGGCCGCCTACGTCACGATGACCGGAGGCCGTGGTCCGGCGATGACCGGCGGTCCCGCGTACATCCGCGACGGCGCAGCGCCGTATCGCGAGCCGGGAAGCCGTAAGCCGGAAGAGGCACTCGCCGTGCTGCTCGAGGCCGGCGCGAACCCGAACGCGAAGAGCACTGACGGTTCGACGCTGCTGCATCAAGCGGCGCGGCTCGGCAACCTCGAGATGATCCGCGAGCTGGCCAAGGCCAAGGTGGACTTCGCTCAGAAGAACGACGATGGGTTCACGGCGCTGGATGTGGCTGAAGGAAAACGGAAAGAAGGAGCCGCGGGTCCGCGTGCTGGTGGACCTCCCGGAGGTGGACGAGGCCGCGGACGTGGTGCGAGCCAGCAGGATGTTGCGAAGCTGTTGCGAGAGTTGATGGGTCTGCCGCCGGCGCCTCCCTCGACGACCGCGGAGGGTGCCCAGCAGTGAACAAGGTGATCTTCGGGGTCGCGATTCTGTTTGTCGCGGCGACGGTTTCTACGAGCACGCAGACTCCGCAGCGTAGTGTCCGCCTTCAGGCGGACCAGGGTCCGGCTAAAGCCGGACACTACGAATCTGCGGACACTCCCAGCAATTACCAGGCGATGGTGAGCAAGTACTGCATCGGTTGCCACAACACGCGCAATCCGCTGCCCGCCGGCGCGCCACTTGCCCTCGACAAAGCCAACTTCGCCGATCCCGGCGCGGACGCCGCAACCTGGGAGCGTGTCGTGAAGAAGCTCGGCGTCGGCGCCATGCCGCCGCAGGGCTCGCCGACGCCTGGCCCGGCGGAGCTCGGAAAGTTCCGCGCGGCCCTCGTCTCCAGCCTCGATGCAGCAGCCGCGAAGAAGAACAGTCCTGGCAAGTATGTGCTGCACCGCTTGAACCGCACTGAGTACGCCAACGCCGTTCGCGATCTGCTCGGCGTGACCGTTGACGTCGCCGATCTGCTGCCGAGCGACAGCGGCGAGTTCGGCTTCGACAACATCGCGACCGCACTTCCGACGTCGCCGCTGCTGCTCGAGCGGTATCTGACGGCCGGCCTGCGGATCGCCGAGCTGGCGGTCGGCGATGCGACCTCCGAGCCGGGCACCTTCACCTACACCATCGGCACCGTCGTCACGCAGACCCAGCACGTTGAAGGCCTGCCGCTCGGCACGCGCGGCGGCATGCTGGTGCGTCACACGTTCCCGGCCGACGGCGAATACGTGTTCTCCGGACGACTGTTGAAGACGGTCGCCGAAGGCCTGGTCGGTGTCGAGGGCCACGAGACTCCGCATCAGTTCATCGTCACCATCGACGGCAAGCGGGTGTTCTCCGCGCCGATCGGCGGCAAAGAGGATCACGAGAAGGCGACCGAGAACAAGCCGGTGCCGCGCGAAGAATTCGACAAGCGCATGATGTCGCCGCGCATCAAGGTGAGCGCCGGTCTTCACGACGTCGGATTCACGTTCGTCGAGCGGCCGACGCAGGAACAGAACATGTGGCAGCCCGTGCTGCGCTCCAGTCAGGAGGCGCACAATCCGTCCGGGTTGCCGCGACTCCGCAACGGGATCATCGAAGGGCCCTACAATCCGACCGGACTGACCAGCACCGACTCACGGCAGAAGCTGTTTGTCTGCACGCCGAAGACCGCTGCGCAGGAAGCGCCTTGCGCGAACACGATCCTGTCCAACGTGGCCCGTCGCGCGTTCCGCCGTCCGGTGACGAAGATCGATCTCGACGCGCCGCTCGCCATGTACAAAGAGGAGCGGACCGCCGGTGGTGACTTCGATGCGGGCATTCGCGCCGGCGTGGCGAGGATTCTCACCAGTCCCTCGTTCCTGTTCCGATCGGAAAGCGACCCTGCGGCGCTGGCGGCCGGCACGCCACATCGTGTGAGCGAGCTCGAGCTGGCGAGCCGGCTGTCGTTTTTCCTGTGGAGCAGCATCCCCGACGATGAGCTGTTGAATCTGGCGATTGCCGGCAAGCTGCGGGCGCCGGGTGTGCTCGAGTCGCAGGTGCGGCGCATGATCGCCGACGATCGCGCCGACGCGTTGATGACCGCGTTCACCGGGCAGTGGCTGCAGCTGCGCAATCTCGACAAGGTCACGCCAGACGTGCTGCTGTTCCCCGATTTCGACGACAACGTGCGCCAGGCGATGCGCAAGGAAACCGAGCTCTTCTTCGCCAGCGTCGTCCGCGAGAACCGTTCAGCGCTGACGCTGCTCGATGGCGACTACACCTTCGTGAACGAACGGCTCGCGCGCCATTACGGAATCCCGAAGGTCTATGGCTCGCATTTCCGTCGCGTGCAGGTGACCGATCCGAATCGCCGCGGTCTGCTTGGGCAGGCCAGCATCCTGTCGATGACCGCGGCCGCGAACCGCACGTCGCCGGTGCTCCGCGGCAAATACATCATCTCGAACCTGCTGAACACGCCGCCGCTGCCACCGCCGGCCGTCGTGCCCGATCTCGAGGAGAGCGCGACGAAGGACAAGCCGTCCACAGTGCGCCAGCAGCTCGAACGTCACCGCGCGAGCCCGACGTGCGCCGCGTGCCACCGCAACATCGATCCAGTTGGCTTCGCGTTGGAGAACTTCGACGCCGTCGGCCAGTGGCGTGAGATCACCAGGGAAGGGCTGTCGATCGATTCAGCCGGCGTGTTAACGGACGGCACCAAAATCGATGGTCCGGTGGCACTGCGCAAGGCGCTGCTGTCCCGGCCTGACGTGTTTGCGGGGACCATTACGGAGAAGTTGCTGATTTACGCGCTGGGGCGGGGGCTCGAGCCGGTGGACATGCCCGTCGTCCGGAGTGTTGTGAGGGGTGCGGCCCCGCAGAGTTACGCGATGCAGGCAATCCTGCTCGGAATTGTGAAGAGCGACCCGTTCCAAATGCGCACGAAACTAACCGATACTAGTGCGAAGCCACCGACTGTGCAGGCCGCCGCCGGCAGTCCCGCCGAAGCGCGTAGCGCGAAGGCGGACGCTAAGGAGTAGCGATGTTCATCACGAAGAAGCATCTGCCTCGCCGGACGTTCATCCGCAGCGCATTCGGCGCGGCGATCGCGATGCCGTTCCTGGACGCGATGATCCCCGCGCTCTCGGCACAAGCCAAGCGGCCCTTCCGGTTCGGTGCGATCTACATCCCGAACGGGATCTATCCGCAGCAGTGGCACCCGGACACCGCCGGCGACAACTTCGAGTTCAAGCCGATCATGTCGCCGCTCGAACCGTTCCGCAGCCACGTGGTGACGGTCAGCGGGTTGAAGGCGCCGGACGGCAACCCCGACATGGGCGGCGTGCACATGGGCGCCAGCGCGGCGTGGCTGAACGGCACCGGACCGGTCACGGTGATGGCGAAGTTCGTGGTCCAGTCGAAGAAGAGCATCGATCAGTACATCGCCG
>Ga0111539_10001794_pt1 | contig 28549 bp, 20 predicted proteins | sample RhiMethybrSRZTD1_FD_79667 | JGI IMG/M metagenome (GOLD analysis project Ga0111539, IMG submission 79667) | Populus rhizosphere microbial communities from Tennessee, USA - Rhizosphere MetaG P. TD hybrid SRZTD1 (version 2) (version 2) | ecosystem: Host-associated > Plants > Roots > Rhizosphere >...
CGTCGTTGCTGCTCTTCACCGACACCATCGAGGCGCGGTCCGTCTCCGCGCAGAAGCCCGCCGTGCGCAGCTCCTCCACGAGCCCGTCGAGATAGGCCTGCACCTGGAGGACTCGCCATTCGCCCGGGCCCGCGGTGTCGCCGAGATCGAAGTATTCAGGATGGCGCTGGGCCAGCCGGTCGATGGCGGCATTGACGTCGTCGACGAGGACCTGGTCGGCGAGGCGCCGGCACTCGCCCTCCAGGGTCCCGGTGCCGAGGCGACAGGTCGCGGACGCGGGAGATGCGGAGGGCACGGGCGAGGCCGACTTGATCGAGAGCGAAGAAGACATGGCGGGCGTCGAGACCGACGGCGCCGATCCGGAGGATGAAGACGGGGGCGTACAGGACAGAGACGCGACGGCAAGGCCGGCGGAAAGGAAGGACGCGATCGAACGGATGCACCGGGGGCTCGGACCGAAGGGTAGAAGCATCCGGGAGAGTCGCACGCATGCGCGCGAAGATCAACCCATTTCGCGTTCACCCTGACCGAACAGCCCGGCGACGAAGACACCGAACAGGAAGTTCGACGAGGCCGTCTCCACGAGGTGGGCCATGCGCACCGCGTACGGCATGTACGGATTGGGCAGGAGCAAGCCGGCCGTCATCACGAACCCGAAGAGCGCGCCGACGGCGAGGGCCTTCTCGAGGAGGACGCCGCGCATGGAACGCAGGACGGCGACGCCAATCCACGTCCACACGGCGCCGCGGACGAGCTGGGCCAGGGGGAGCCACGGCGTGTCGCGCAGGACGCCGAGGAACTGCACCCAGAACGTTCCCGGATCGGTCCCGCCGTAATACGCCCGGACGGCCGGGCTGCGCCACGCGACGTAGTAGCCGAAGAGGAAGTACACCAGGACATAGGCGACCGCGGCCACTGGCAGCTTCCAGTCCTTCAAGCTCGCGGTCAGCGAGGAGCGCGGGCCAGAGTCGGCAGTGCCTGCGCTTCCCCCCCGCCCGAGGATCCAGACCGCCAGCGGGATCCACAGGCAGGCGTGCAGCAGTCCCGCCAATACGATGCGCGGGATCATCTCGCTGGGCAGGTGGGCGGCCATGCCGGAAGTGGCCTGGAAGAGCCACGACTCGACCTGCGGCATCAACGTCTGCACGCCGAAGAAAACGGCGATCATGACCGCCACGAGGCCCCAACCGCGGCGCCGCGCGCGCAGGATCAGCCAGCCCATGACCGCCGTGTGCACGGCGGTCATGACGAAAGGAGCGACCGCGGGCGAGACGAACGACTCCGACGCCGTCGGGTCCGGGGGCACCGCGGGGATCAGCAGGCCGTAGGCGAGCCCGAGAGTCATCAGGTAGGCGAATCCGGCCAGGACGAGGCGCACGGCCACGCCGAGGGAGCGCTTGAGATCGATGGCGGCCTCCGGAGCTGAGGTCAGTCGACCGTGATCTTACCGGTCTTCAGGGCCTGCTCGACGGTCTGCGCGCCCGTCCAGGCCGACGAGAAGGCCAGGGCGTTCCCGTTCCAGAGCGTGATGGCAAGCGTGTCGCCCGAGCCATGACGGTCACCCGCGTCGGTGGCGCTGAGCTGCAGGGCCAGGTTGCTGCCGAGCGGGATCGGCTTCCACGGCTTCGTGACGTCGACCAGGCTCGCCGTCCAGCGCGTCTCCAGCTTGCCGATGCACTTCGGGGCCCGGCCGTGGCATTCCTTGCCCTTGGGTGTCTCCTCGGAGACTCCGAGGAGATCGAGGTCATTGCTTCGGATGACGTACGCCTTCCGGTGCGAGCGGAACAGCACCTCGATGTGGCCGGTGGGCGGCTTGGGACCGTGCTTGTCGTGTTTGTCGTGTTTGTCGCGGTCGGGCACCTTGTACTTGACGCTCAGCGCGAAAGCCACGTGCGAGCCCGCGTCGGCCGCGTAGGCGCCCGCGGAGCGGCTGGCGACGATCGACCCCGCACCGGTGGCGACGCTGCCGTCCGGATCGTCGACCTCGATGATGCTGGTGCTCGTCCCGGTGTAGAAGCCGCCGACAGCCACGTCGATCGCATGCATCCCCGGCCAGAGCGGCACGCTGCAGCTGGCCGTCCCGCTCGTCGGACCCTCGAGCAGGGTCAAGGGAAGCGGTCCGCACAGCGCCGCCCCGTCTTCCAGGAAGGTCACCGTGGCGTTCGTGACGTCCCCCGCCTCCGCGTCCGCGTGCGCCGGATCCACGGAGCCGTCGCGCACCGTGGCGCGCAGCAGAACCATCGCCGCGGTGGCGCCCGGAGAGGTGAAGGCGAGGACGTCGCCGGTGTAGGTGGCCTCCGCGTCCTCTTCGGTCACCGTGATCACGAAGGAAGTGAACGCCGTCCCCCCCGACTCGTCCGTGACCGTCACCGCCACGGCGTAGCTTCCGGGCGCGGCCGCGGTCTTCCCCGCCACCGTCCACGTCGCGCTTCCGGGCCGGGCGCCGTCGTCGGACACCGAGCGCCGCACGAGAGAAAGGCCGGGAGGCAAGCCGGACGCCGAAGCGGTCAGGTCCGCGCCCGCGGAATCGCCGTCGCTCGCCGAGACGGTCAGGGCGGGCGAGAGCGAATCGCTGTACTGCACGGAGGCTCCGCCGGGTGCGCTGTTCGTCGCCGTCGGCAGCCCGAGGATGACGAAGTCCTCGTTGGAGACGTCGAAGAAGACGTTGCCCACCGCCTCGACCCTGATCCGTGCCCGCGTGGTGCCCGCGTCGGGCAGGCGTACCGTCTCCTCGCCATCGTTCGGCGTGTTCGCGGCCAGCTCGTACGGATACGTGCGGCCGCCGTCGTAGGAAAGGCTGATCCGGACCTCGGCCGCCTGTACGGGCGGGAGGTTCGTGTCGGCCACGTCCCACGTCACGGACAGCGTGGATCCGCCCGCATGGGCTGCGGCCGCGTTCGGAGAGGTGACCACGAACGGCCCCGCGTTCGGGGCGAGGATGAGTGTCGTCGTCGCGGCGTTCACGCCGCCGCCGTCCGGACGCCCGTCGCGCGCGGTGAGCCGGAAGTGCAGGGACGGCGGGTTCGCGTTCGACCCGACCACGCCCACGTAAGCGGAGGTGGGCAGGAACTCCGAGAAGCACTCCACGTCGCCGGCGGGACACGTGCCCGTCTCGGCGTTCGTGTCGTTGGCCAGGATCTGCTCGAGATCGGGGAACACGCGCGTCGGCTCCGTGCCGGGGAGGTTTTCCCCCGCCGACCCGTACTGCTGGGCGTCCGATGGGGACACGACCGCCGCGGCGGCGAACTGACGGAAGAGCGGCCCGTTCAGCTTCGGGGCAGTAAGCAGCGGCGTCCCCGTGGTTCCGCCGCGGTCGTTCTGCTCCCAGGTGTACGTGAGCGGATCGCCGTCCGGGTCCGTCGCGCTGCCCGTCAGCACGAAGGGCGTGCGCACGGGAATGGTGAACTGCACGGGGACGGAGACGACGGGAAACGAGTTGCCGGTGGGCGTCACGGCCCCGCGATGCGTGGTCGGCCCACCCTTCGCGACCTCTCCGATGAAGCCGGAACATCCGTTGCAGTTCACGATGGAGAGCGGGCTCACGTTCATACCCGTCAGCGAACCCCCGAGCGTGATCTGGAAGGACGTGTCGGGCACGAGAGTGATGGTGGCGACGCCGATCGCGGGCCATCCCGCTATGCCCTGGATCGCCGCCTGGATGCCCGCGGCCGTGAAGTTCTGGCCTCGGACGATGGGCACGGAGTCGTTCCCGTTGTAGCGGACCTGGAAGGAGTCCATCCCGTCGAAGCCGGTGAGCACGGCGAGCTGGACGTCGTTGATGTTCGCCTCGGCGGAGGCGACGAAGTTCGTGATCTCGTCGAAGCTGCGCGGCGTGAAATACGGATCGGAGTGGGCCTGGAGGTCGTCCCCCTGGCACATCCCCGCGAAGCCCATGATCGACGATCCGCTTCCGGGCTCGACGGAGGTGGCGGCGTTGCGAACGGGGCCGCACGCGGCCTGAGTCCCGTTGAAGGAATGGTTGGCCGAGAACTGGTGGCCCATCTCGTGGGCCACGAGGCCCACGGCGAAGAGATCGCCGACCGGGGTCGCGATGCCTGTGCACCCCATGGCCTTGTTGTTGCCGCCCACGACGGCGAGGCTCGACATGCCGCCGGCGTTGAGCCCGAGGGCCATGTGCCCGATGTCGAAGTTGGAGGCGCCGGCGAGCAGCCCGATCACCTGCCGCACACGAGCCAGCGTGCCCCCCGCGCAACTCGTGGCCTGGGCCGGCGTGAAGCAGGCCGCGCCGCCGCAGGGGCCGTTGGGCCCGCTCATCTGGGCGGGCGTGTTCAGGTTCAGGACGTCGTTGTCGGCGATGAGGACGAGGCGGATCGCGGTCTCCGCTTCGAAGACGTGCGTGACGCGGTTGATCAGCGAGACCTTGGCCGCGGTGACGTTGTCGGCGCCGAAGAAGTCGGCATAGCTGGGGTCCGTGAGCAGGGCCAGGCGATAGGTCCGGAGGAGATCGCCGACGGGCGGATCGACCGACGTGTCCTCGGCGGTGACGACGTCGTAACCGCTCGAGGCGGAGACGGTGCCGTCGCTCGCTTCCACGAGGTGGGTGCCGAGGCTTTCGTCCGGGTCCGCCACGAAGCTGAGATCGAACGCGCCTTGGGCATCGGCGACGGCGTCGAGCGAGCGCGTACCGAGGTTCCCTTCGCTCGCGGCGATCGTGACGATGATCGGCAGGCGCGGCGCGAATCCCGCCCCGTGGAGGTTCACGGTGTCGACCGCGTGGTAGTACCCGCGGTCCGTGGAGATCTCGGCGATGCCCGCACCGGACTCGCTCATCAGGCCGTGCGGATTGTCCACGGCGTCGCGGCCGTAGAAGCTGCGGTAGTCCGCGGCGCCGACGGGCTGCGCCGGGTCCACGTACCACATGCCTTCGGGGCCGCGCACCGACGCGTGCAGGCCGAGCGGAGTGAAATCGAGCCGGACCGTTGCCGCCGGCTTGTCGAGGCCGCGGCCGCTGTAGGTCTTGATCTCGGGATGCCGGCGCGCCAGCCCCGGCTCCATCACCGGCGACTCGTGCACCGCGAAGCGCTGGAAGCCGCCTTCGGGCGCGGGCAGCGCGATGACCAGCGGACGCTCGCGCGCCTCCCGGCTCCGCTCGCGGGGCGCCCCCGCCAGGGCCGCGGCCAGTCCGCGCCGATCGAGCTTCAGGCTGCGGATGCGCTCGGAGACTCGCGCGTGCCCGCGGCTCGCCGAAGGTGACGCGTCCTCCCACAGATCCTGGGTGGGATCGCGAGGCGCGTCGGCCGCGCGCGCGGGAATCGCGAGCGCCAAGCTGATGGCCAGTAGATTGAGGATGCGGCGCGTGGCCAATCGGCCTTTCCGCCCCCCGGAGGCACCGTGGGCGAAACCATCGTCGCGGCTGGGGAAACGCGCGTCAAGGCGACAACCCGCGTCGTATGACGCCCATCACGACGTGCGCGTGCGGCCGATCACTCTACCCGCGCGAGGGGCGCGGAACGTGTGCCCTCGCCGATCCACATCACGGGCGGCGGCGAGGGCTCAGGGGTGATCAGTCCACCGTGATCTTGCCCGACTTCAGGAGCTGCTCGAGGGTGGCGGAGCCGTTCCACTTCGAGGAGAACAGGAGCGCGTTCCCGTTCCACAGCGTGATCCCGATCGAGTCGCCGGACCCATGGCGATCCCCCTTGTCGGTGACCGTCACCTGCAGGGCGAGATCGCTCCCGACGGTCATCGGCCTCCACGGCTTCGTGACGTCCACGAGGCTGGCCGTCCAGCGGATGTCGGCGAGGCCGATGCAGGTCGCGCAGCGGCCGTGGCACTCCCGGCCGGACGGCGTCTCCTCCGAAACCCCCAGGAGGTCGACGTCGCTGCTCTTGATCAGGTAGGTCTTGCCCCCGGCACGGAAGACCACCTCGAGGTGGCCCTTCGGCTCCTTCGGGTCCTTGTCGTGCTTGCTCCTGCCGTTACGCCAGTCGCGCTCATCCCAGCCGCCCCGGTCGTGACGGCCGTCCTTCCGCGGGTTGTACCTCACGTCCAGCGCGAACTCCGCTTTCGACCCCGCGGTCGCCTTGTAGGTGCCGCCGGACGCGTTGAGAACCAGGATCCCGGCTCCGCTGACGAAGCTGCCCTCGGGGCTGACGATCTCCACCGCCGTCGTGGTGGCGCCGGTGTAGTAGTGGTCCACCACGACGTCGATCGAGTGAGCTCCCGGCCACAACGGCACGCTGCAGCTCGCCGAGCCGCTGGTGGTCCCCTCGAGCAGAGCCAGCGGAAGGGGCCCGCAGAGCGTCGACCCCGCCTCCTGGAAGCTCACCGTCGCGTTGGTGATGTCGCCGGCCTCGCTGTCGCCGAAAGACGGCACGAGGGAGCCGTCGCGCACGGTGGCGCGCAGCACAACCGTGGCCGTGGTCTGCCCCGGAGACGTGAAGGCCAGGGAGTCTCCGGTGTACGTGACTTCCGCGTCTTCCTCCGTCACCGTGATCGCGAAGGACGTGGACCCGCTGCCGCCAGTGTCATCGGTCACGATGACGGTGACGTCGTATGTTCCGGGACCGGCCGTCGTCTTCCCCACCACCGTCCAGGTCGCACCGCCCGGCCGCGTCGCGTCGTCGGAGACGGACGTTGCGGCGAGCGAGAGCCCCGCGGGGAGTCCGGTCACCGAGGCCACGAGCGTGGCGCCCGAGGAGTCGGCATCGCTGGCGGAGACCGTGACCGCGGGCGACAGCGAATCGCTGTACTGCACGGCCGCGCCGCCGGGGGCGCTGCTCGTCACGACGGGCACGGCCTGGATGGTGAAGTCGGCATTCGACACGTCGAAGAAAACGTTGGCGACCGCCTCGACCTTCACACGCGCCTGGGTCGTGGCCACGTTGGGCAGCACCAGCGCCTCCGCGCCGTCGTTCGGCGTGCTCGGCGTCAGCTCGTACGGATAGGTGTGGCCGCCGTCCACGGAGAGGCTGACCCGCACGTCCGTGGTATTGACGGGAGCGACGTTGGTGCCGGCCACGTCCCAGGTGATCGTCTGGGTTGAGTCGCCTGCGTAGGTCACGGCGGTGTTGGGTCCGGTGACCAGGAACGGTCCGGCGTTCGGGGCCAGCAGGAGCGTAGTGGTCGCGTTGTTCACGCCCCCGCCGCCCGGGCGCCCGTCGCGCGCGGTGAGCCGGAAGTGCAGGGAGAGGGGGCTCGCGTTCACCCCCGCGAACCCGACGTAGGTGGCCGTGGGCAGGAACTCCGAGAAACACTCCACGTTTCCCGCCGGGCACGTACCCGTCTCCGCGTTCGTGTTGTTGGCCAGGATCTGGGTGAGGTCCGGGAAGATGCGCGTCGGGTTCGTGCTGGCCGCGTTCTCGCCGGGCGACTCGTAGAGAAGGGTGTCCGTCGCGCTCACGACGGCCGCCGTCCCGAACTGGCGGAAGAGGGGCCCGTTCACCTTCGTGTTGGTCACGAGGCTGGTGCCCGTGGCGCCGCCGCGGTCGTTCTGCTCCCACATGAAGGTCAGCGGGTCGCCGTCTTCGTCCGTCGCCGATCCCGTCAGCGCGAACGGCGTCCGCAGCGGGATCGTGAACTGGGCGGGCGCGGTCACGACCGGCGGATGGTTCCCGGTGGCGGTGACGGTGCCGCGGCGCGTGGTCGGGCCGCCCTTGGCGATCTCCCCCACGTACCCCGTGCAGCCCGCGCAATTCACGAGCTCGAGCAGGCTCACGTCCGTGCCCGCCACCGTCCCGCCGAAGGTGACGGTGAAGCCGGTATCCGTGACGGCGCTGGTGGCGGCGGTGCCGCCCGCCGGCCATCCGGCGATGCCCACGATCGCGGCCTGGATACCCGCCGCGTTGAAGTTCGTTCCGCGCGTGATGACGGCGCTGAGGTTCCCGTTGTACCGGAGCCGGAAGGAGTCCGTGGCGTCGAAGCCGGTGAGCACGCCCATCTGGACTTCGTTGATGTTGTTCTCCGCGCCCGACGTGTAGGTCGTGATCTCGTCCAGGCTGCGCTGCGACCAGTAGGGATCGGAGTGAGGCTGCAGGTTGTCCGTCTGGCAGATGCCCGCGTAGGCCATGATCGAGGAGCCGCTGCCCGGCTCGACGGAGTTGCCGGCGCTGCGGTTGCCGCCGGAGCAGTTCGACTGGGTGCCGTTGAAGGTGTGGTTGCCCGCGAACTGGTGGCCCATCTCGTGGGCCACGTAATCGACGGCGAAGAAGTCGCCGACCGGGGTGGGCAGGCCGGTGCAGCCCTGGGCCTTCCCGTTCCCGCCCACCACGCCGAGGCTGGCCACGCCGCCCCCGTTGAGGCCGAGCGCGATGTGGCCCACGTCGAAGCTCGAGGCTCCCACGAGCAGGCCGATGACGATCCGGTTCCGGCCGAGGGTGCCGCTCCCGCAGGTGGCGGCCTGGGCGGCGCTGAAGCAGGCGGCGCCGCCGCAGGGCCCGTTCGCTCCCGTCATCTGCGCGGGCGTGTCCAGGTTGAGGACGTCGTTGTTGCCGATCAGGACCAGGCGGATCGACGTCTCGTCTTCGTAGACCTGCGTCACGCGGTTGATGAGCGTGACCTTGGCCGCCGTGACGTTGGCGGGGCCGCCGAAGTAGGTCGCGTACGAGGGATCGGTGAGCAGGGCGAGGCGGTACGTGCGGAGCTGATCGCCGATGGGCGGATCGACCGAAGCATCCTCTTCGCTGACGACGTCGTAGGCGCCCGTCGCCACGCTCGCGGTGTCCGTGGCCTCGATCTGGTGCAACCCGAGGTGGCCGTCCGGGTCGGCCACGAAGCTGACCTCGAAGGCGCCGTCCGCGTCCGCGACGGCGTCGACGGTACGGGTCGTGGCCGTGACCTCGCCGGCAGTGATGGTGAGGACGACGGGAGCGGCGGCCGCGAAGCCAGCTCCCCGCAACGTCACCGTATCCGGTGCGTGATAGAAGCCACGGTCGGCGGAGATCTCGGCCCCGTCCCCACTGCGCTCGACCAGCACGCCGTGCGGGTTCTCGGTGACGTCGCGCCCGAAGTAGCTCTGGTAGAGGCTCTGATCCAGGGGCGTGGACGGATCGATGTACCAGTTGCCCTGGGGGCCGCGTACCGAAGCGTGGAACCCGAGAGGCGTGATGTCGAACCGAACGCGGCTAGCGGGGTTGTCGAGGCCGCGGCCGCTGTAGGTCTTGACGTCCGGGTGCTTCGCGGCCAGGGCCGGCTCCATCACCGGCGATTCCTCGACGGCGAAGCGCTGGAACTCCCCACTGGGGGCGGGCAGCGACAGCACCAGGGTCCGCTCGCGCGCGGCGCGCGAGCGCTCGAGAGGCGCGCCCGCCATCACCGCCTCCAGGCCGCCGCGGTTGAGGGTCAGCGTGCGGATGCGCTTCGGACGTGCGGCCGTACGGGCCGTCGGCGCGGCCAGTCCCGCGGGTGCCGGTCCGTCCACGGACTGCCAGAGGTATTGCGTAGGATGAACGGGGTTTTCCGCGGTCCCCGCCGGACCCGAGGCGGCGAGCGTCAACGCCAGTGGAAGGAGGATTCTCCGCGCGCTGTTCATCGTCGCCTCTTTTGTTGGATGGCCCGGTGCGAGGGCGGGCGATGCTCCTCTCTCGAAGGAAGCGAAGTCAAGAGAAAAGGCGAGGTCAGGGAACGGGATTCAGCACGACGCGGCTCCGGAGGGCGTCGATCGCCTTCTCGATGGCCCGGAGGCCGGCCGGTCCCGCGCCGTTGCGCTCGAATACCTTCTTCTCCGCGCCGCCCCGCACGGCGGTGACGCTCGACCACTCGCCATCGCGAAGCTGGGGGTCCGCATATTCGTCCTGCATCGCGAAGAACCCCCGCGCCACCAGCAGGCGCGCGAGCGAGTCGAACTCCTCGCGCCCGATCCGCCCCGTGGAGGTGCGGTCAGCCGTCCCCTGGCGGGCGTTCCCGGTGACCGTGTAGGTCGCAGTGCCGTCGCGTTTGAGGACGAGGGTCGAACCCGTGGGGCAACCGAAACAGTTCCGCTCGTGGGTGATCTCGGTGACGGCGGCGACGGGCGAGGCCGCCGGCGACGGCGAATCCGTCCGGCCGGCGCCGCCGAGGGCGAGAGAGAGAAACGCCCAGGCCAGCATTCCCATGTCTGCCCGCGATGTTAGCCCGGCCGGGCCAGGACGCGCAGGCGCGCGACGCCCTCCGCGCCCAGCACGTGCGTCAACTCCATCGCGCACGTGTCGAACACCGTCAGGGGCCCGCCCTCCGTCGAATCGCAGCAGGGCTGCCCCGCGCGGAAGTCCTTGTCGTCGAGGGTCAGGACGCCTTCGACGATGGTCACGGGGAACGCGGTGCAGAAGAACGGCTTGAGCGGCACGCCGTCCGGCGAAGCCGCCTGCAGGACGCACCGGCCCGCTCCGTTGAGGAAAACGCAGCGGCCCCCCCGCACGCGCGTGTGGACGGCGCGGCCCGAGGGAAAATCCGAATCGGAAACCGTGCGGCGCGAGAACCAGCGGCGCGTATCGCGCGGCTGATCGGGATCCATGGCCGCGCGTACGCGGTCGGCGTGCGCGAGCACGCGGTCGCGCTCGTGCGGATCGAGCCATACGCCACTCCGGCAGCAGCGGCCGACGCAGCGGCGCGTGTCGCACCCGGCCGCGAATCGCTCCTCCAGCAGCGACGGCGCCACCCGCAGCGCAGGCAGATGAGGCAGCCGCGTCGGGATCACGCGGTCACGGCGGAGCGGCGGGCGCCGCGCTGCCGGCCGCGCGCGTCCTGGCTCACGAACGCGACGTCCAGGATGCGGGCGACGAGGTCCCGGTAGGTCCAACCCGCGGCCGAGGCCTGGCGGGCCAGGCCCGCGCCCGGGGTCAGGTCCGCGTTCGGGTTGACATCGATCACGGAGAGGCGGCCGCGCTCGTCCACGCGCACGTCCACACGAGCGTACCCGACGCCTTCGACTGCGGCCCAGGTGCGCTGCGCGAGGCGCGCGAGGCGGGCGGCCAGGGGGCCCTCCTCCGGGCCGAGCAGCCGGGGCACCGTCCCCCGGTCGTACACGCTGCCCGCTTCCCACTTGGCGGCGTAGGTGACGATGTGGGGCAGGCCATCGGGCAAGGTGAAACCGATCTCCGAGTGCGGCAATACGTCCTCTCCCACGAGGGCCACGTTGATCTCGCGTCCCTCGACGTACCGTTGGACCAGGAGACGCGCCCACGTCTTGTGCCCGCGGGCGAGGGCGGCGTCCAGCGCCTCGCGCGAGTGGACCACCGACTCGGCGTCGATGCCGAGCGACGCGTCCTCCGCGGCCGGCTTCACGATGGCCGGGAAGTGGCGCCACACCAGGGGCTCGCCGGCGCAGGCGACCGCCCAGTCCGGTACGGCAATGCCGTGGGCACGCAGGTGCGCGTTCACGAGGTCCTTGCGATAGCAGAGCCCGAGGGTGAAGGCGCGCGCGCCGGTCATGGGCAGGCCCAGCAGCTCGACCGCGGCCGCGGGGAGGAGCTCGTCCGCGCCCTGGCCGCCCAGGCCTTCGCACAGGTTGAAGACGGCGTCGAAGCTTCCGTCGCGGAGTGTCTCCAGCCAGGCGGAGGGATCGCCGGCGTACTCCACCACCACGGGCTCGTGCCCGAGCCCCGTCAGCGCCTCGGTGACTGCGGCCAGGCCACCGGGGGCCGAGCACTCGAGCTTCTCCTGCATCTCCGCGACGGCGTCGGCGATGACGGCGACCCGCCGCCGGCGGGCGCCCGGGCTAGAGGACGAGCCCATGGCGCGCCGCCCCGGCTCGCAGCACGCGAAGGATCATCTCCTCGTAGTCGATCCCCGCTACGCGCGCGGCCTTGGGCAGGCAGGAGTTCATGGCGGGATCAGGATGGATGCCGGGCAGGGGGTTGACCTCGAGGATGTGGGGCACCCCACCCGCGTCGCAGCGCATGTCGATCCGCGCCCAGTCGCGGCAGCGCAGGACGCGATAGGCGGCCAGGGCCGTGCGCTCGACCTCGGCGGCCAGGGCATCCGACACGGGGGCGGGACATCGGAAGATGTCCAGCGGCGCGGACGGCCGGTCCCAGATCCACTTCGCCTCGTACGAATAGATGGGCAGCGCGTCCTTGGGCAGGGCGGCGAAGTTCACCTCGATGAGGGGCAGGGCGCGCGCGTCGTCTCCGTTCCCGAGGACCCCGCACGTGAACTCGCGTCCCTCCAGGTAGCCTTCCACGATCGCGGGCTGGCCGTAGCGGTCCACGAGCGCCGCGATCTCCCGCCGCGCGTCGTCCGGCGACGCGCAATAGGAGCGGCGGGTGATGCCCATGCTCGAGCCTTCGTGCACCGGCTTCACGATGGCCGGCCAGTCCGCGAAGCCGTTCAGCTCCTCCGGGCGTCCGACGACCGCGAAAGGCGCGGTCGGAATGCCGTGGTGGGCCAGGACCTCCTTGGCGCGTCCCTTGTCCAGGCAGAGCGACATCGTGAACGGATCGCTGCCCGTGTACGGAGTGGACCAGAACTCGCAGATGGCGGGGACGTGCGCCTCGCGGTTGGGCCCGCTCAGCCCCTCCGCGATGTTGAAGACGATGTCCGGCCGGAGGTCGTGCAGCCGGAGGGGCAGCTCGTCCGTGGCCTCGACCCGTATGACGGTGCCGGCGCGGGAGAGGGCGGCCTCGACGGCGGCGATCGTCGTCTCGTCTTCCCATTCCGCATAACGGTCCCCGGCCTCGGCCCCCGCCGCCGCCGGCTTCACGTTGAACGTGAACGCGATCCTCATCGATTGCGGCCGATCATAGGGGCACCGGACCGGCAAGGGAAGTGGATGGATCACACCCCGGTTCCCGGCCCGGCGCCGCCCCGGTTCTAGGGTTTCCCTAGGGCCTGACCCTCCCGCCGAACGAACGCGCCTGCACGTCGTCCTTACCTGCGACGTCGCCACGACCACCCGAGATGGCCACTGCCAGGCGGCGCCGAAACGCTGTTCCTCGCCGCCCTCGAAGGAGTCTCGCCATGTTCGATACGTCACGCCGCACCGCCGTCGTCGCCGTCGTCCTCGCCGCCCTCGCCGCCTGCGGCTGCTCCGGTTCGTCCGCCACGGGCCCGAGTCCGCTCGCGACCGAAACCTCCACCATGATCGTCCTGAGCCAGACCCTCGACGACGTCGAGCCGGGAAGCCAGCGCACGATCGACTTCACGGTGCCCCGCCGGGGCGCGCTCGTCGTCACCGTGCAATGGAACGATCCGGCCAACTCCGTCGTTGCCGTCCTGACCGGCATCGGCTGCCGGAACCTGCGCAACCCCGACGGCGACTGCCACGCCCGGCACTCGGTCGAGCGCGAGCGCAAGACCGGTCGCGAGCAGTTCATCGACTCTCCCGACGCCGCCGGCGCCTATCAGCTCCTCGTGGAGAACGAAGGTCCGGGCCTGGAGTCGATTCGCGTGAACGCCGAGCTGACTTCCGAGGTCGCGGTCCCGCCCACCTATCCGTCACCCGCACCCACCCAGCCTCCGGCACACACGGCCCCCTCGCCCTACCAGTCCGGGTACCCCCGGTAACCTCCCGAGCGCCCGCGACCTCAGCGCGTATCGACGGGGTCGTGGGCGCGCAGGACGCGCAAGGTCAGGACGACGGAGCCCAGGCTGAAGGCGTCGCCGTCCTCGAGACGCCGGGGCCCGATGAGCCTCTCCCCTCCCACGAAGGTTCCGTGCCGGCTGCCCAGGTCCTCGAGGACCCCGTGGCCACGGGCGAGCTGCAGACGCGCGTGGCGGCGCGAGACGGTCGGGGCATCCAAGTAGATCGCCGATTCGTGGCCGCGGCCCAGGAGGTGATCACCCTCGACGAGCGTGGCCAGGCCCGATGGTCCGTGCAGGCAATACAGGAACGGATGACGCTCGTCGGCCGGGATCGCATCGCCCTCCACGACCGGCCCCTCGAAGGCGTATCCGAACGCATGCACGGTGCGAACGAAGCTCGGACGACGCGCATCGTCGCCGAGGGCGTGACGCAGCTCCGCCACGACGTTCGGAAGGTTGGCGTCGTCGACGAACGTGGCGGGCCACAGCCGCGCGCGCAGGTCCGCCTTGGACACGGGCTGCGGCCGGCGCTCGAGGAGGGCCTGCAGCAGCGCGAAGGCCTTGGGCGAGAGATGGACGGGCACGCCCTGCCGCCGGAGCTCCCTCCGGTCCGCATCGAGCACGCACGGCCCGAAGCGCAGCGCCACCGGCCGCATTATCGCGCCCTGGGCTAGACTCGTCGTGCCCATGACCGACCCCACGATCGCGCTCCTGAAGGACCTCGTCGCCATCGATTCCGTGAATCCGTCGCTCGTCCCCGGGGGCGCGGGCGAGAGCGCGATCGCGGAGCGCATCGCGGCGGAACTGCGCGCCTCGGGTCTCTCCGACGTCGACGTCTCGCCGGCGGCGCCCGGGCGGCCGAACGTCTTCGGCGTGATCGAGAGCGGGCGGTCCGGTCCCTCGTTGATGCTCTGCGGGCACAGCGACACCGTCGGCGTCGAGGGCATGGCGGCGCCGTTCGACCCGGTGGTGCGCGACGGAAAGCTCTTCGGGCGGGGCGCGCAGGACATGAAAGGTGGAGTGGCCGCGATCCTGGGGGCGGCGCGGCGGCTCGCCGCTTCGCCCGCGGGCCTCAGCGGGCGCGTCATCGTCGCCATCGTCGCGGACGAGGAATACGCGAGCCTAGGCGCGGACGCGGCGGTCCAGGCCTGGAAGGCGGACGCCGCGATCGTGGCCGAGCCCACCGATCTCGCCATCGGCATCGGGCACAAGGGATTCGAATGGGTCGAGGTGGAAACCCAGGGGATCGCCGCGCACGGCAGCCGTCCGGACGACGGCGTGGATGCGATCGTGATGATGGGGCGCGTGCTCGGTGAGCTGGACGCGCTGGAACGGTCGTTCATCGGCGGCCGCGCCCACCCGCTGCTGGGCCGGCCCTCGTTGCACGCCTCCCTCATCGCGGGCGGCCGCGAGCTGTCGACCTATCCCGACCGTTGCACCCTGTCCGTCGAGCGGCGGACGGTCGTGGGCGAGGCGGCGGGAATCCTCGCGAGCGAGGTCGCCACGATCCTGGACCGGTTGCGCGCGGCCGATCCGCGATTCCGCGCCTCCGCGCGCCTGACCTTCTCGCGGCCGCCGTACCTGACCCCGGAGGGCCACCCGCTGCCGCGGCTGTTGCGCGAGTCGCTCGGACGTTCGACCACGGTCGGCGCGATGTCGTTCTGGACGGACGCGGCGATCCTGGGCGAAGCGGGGATGGCGTCGGTCGTGTTCGGCCCCGGGGGGGCGGGCCTCCACGGGATCGAGGAGTACGTTCGGATCGACGAAGTGCTCGCGTGCCGGGAAGCGCTCGTCGCGGTGGCGCGGCGGTTCTGCGTCTAGAGGCGACCCGGAGTCGGTTCCCCGCTCATCGCCGCGGGTCCGCTACGACCTCCGCGTGCTGGCAGCCCTCGACCGCGTGCGAGGTCGCGCAGAGCGAATACCGCCCCGGGTTGCGCCCCACGAGCACCTTGTTGAACGAGTTGCTCTCGTCGTCGCGCACGCCCACCACGTCGCCGGCCTGCTCGATCCTCCACGCGATGTCGCTGCCGATGATGTGTCGCGGAACGTCTTCGTTGTTGCGTTGCTTCGGCGTCGCGGTGACGAACCCGCGGCAGCCCAGCGGGAGGACGTTCTCGCCGTTGCGTGGCGGGGTGATTCCCTCCTCGCAGGTGATGCTGTAGAACGCCACCCGGACGTAGGCGATCGCCTCCGAGGCCGCGACAGGGAAGGACGGCGGGCTGCACGTCTCTTGATACGCACGGTTGCCGCGCCGCACGTGACCGGTGGGGAGCAGGATGTCGTAGGTCTCGCTGAACTCGCTGCCGTTCTTGAGCGCGACCGCGGACGCCTGATCCGTCTCCGCGCAGAATCGGACGCGCTCCAGCTCGGCCACCACGCCGTCCAGGTAGTCGCGCGAGCGGAGGACGCGCCACTCCCCCGTCCCCGCGTTGACCGAGGTGTCGAAATATTCGGGATGACGGCCGGCCAGGCGGTCGATGGCGGCGTTGACCTCGCCCTCGAACTGCCCTGCACGGCGCACGCACGCGGTGTCCAGCGTGCCCGGTCCGTAGCGGCAGGCAGCGGCCGCCGGGGGCGCGGACGCGGACGGCGTGGGTGCGGGTGAGGCGACCACCACCGGCGAAGGCGACGGTGATGTCGTCACGGGCGCGCTCGGCGACGACGAACAGGCGGCGGCTCCCAGCAGGAGGCCTACCGCCACCCACCGACGGAGCTTCGGTCGCTGGACCGCGGGAGGCACGATCCAGGTTAACGCCGCGGTGATCCCCCGATCAACGATGAACCTGGGACGCCACCTCGGCGGCCAACCCGAGGAAACGCCCGTACCGCCGCGCCGCCGCCACGACCGCGCGCTCTTCGTCGCGTGTCACGGGATCCCAGAACGTCACCGCCACGCGGGCCGTCGAGCCCGCGAGGGTCCGCCGCCAGGTGCCGCGGGCCTGGCCGTCGATGACGACCAGCGGCGAGCCGAACGCGTACGCGCGATCGCCAAGGGGCGGAGCCGCCGCAGCGAGCGCGGCCCCGCGGTCCTTGTAGGCCACGAGGTATTCGTCCCAGGCCGGCAGCAGAAGCGCCAGGGTGCGCGCCGCCGTTCGGGGCGCACGAGCCGCGGAGGACGAGAACAGCCGCCGGCCTTCGTGAACCTCGCTCGTGACCTTGGAACCGGCGGCGGCGACCGCGGCCTCCGCGTCCTTGAGCAGGAGGCCCGCCCACCAGGCGAAATCGTGCAGGGTGGCGGGTCCGTGGCTCGCGAAGTACCGCTCGGCCAGCGTGGCCAGGGCCTCCTCGCGCGAGGGATCGCGCGATCGCGGCAGCCATTCCTCCAGCAGCACGAACGTCGGCTGCTTTCCGCGACGCGGGCCCAGGCAGACGAGACCCTGCTGGGCGAGGTGCCCGAGGACGTGGATCCCGCGCTGGCCCTCGGGCGAGACGCCCCCGCGTCCCAGCGCCTCATACGCCTCGGCCCGCGTGAGCGCGCGGCCGGCCATGGCGCGGGTCAGCACGCGCGCGGCGCGCTGGAGTGCCTTCGCGTCGAGCTCGAGCTCGCGATAGCGCCCCGCGCTGCGCGCGAGGACGCGAGGCGTGAGCAGCCGCAGCATCCAACGGGCGTCGCCGGCCGGGACGTAGTGCAGCGTGCCCCGCATGGGCCAGGTGCGGACGATCGTCCGGGCCACGACGGCGTCTTCGATGTCGGACTCCGACGCCGAGCGCAGCCGTAGTCCCACCGCCCACCGCGCGCCCGGCAGGTCCTGGGCCTGAACGGCGCCCATCCACTGCACGAGCTCGCCCGCCTTCGTGAATCGGGGGCTCGCGAGCTGCTGGCTGAAGAGCCGGCGACGCCTGATCTCGGCGATGCGCAAGCCGCGGATTCTAGCAAAGCGACCAGGATCACCGGCGCGGACTAACTTCCGCTGCTTCCAGACGTGGCCTCCGCACCGTGATCTATTGGAAAGAGAGAAAGGCGGGGGCTATGGATTTGATCATCACCCTGATCGTCGGCGGGATCATCGGCTGGCTGGCCAGCATCATCATGAAGACGAACGCCCAGATGGGACTGCTGGCGAACGTCATCATCGGCATCGTCGGATCGCTCCTCGGGTATTGGCTGGCGGGCGTGCTCGGGATCGCCGCCGCGGGCCCGCTGCGCTGGGTCATCGGTGTCGTGGGCGCGGTGGTGCTCATCGGCATCCTCAAGGCCCTGAACGTCTTCAAATAGGTCTCCCCGGGAGGTGGTCATGGATTGGATGAAGCAGCTCGGTGGCGTGCTCGACCGTTACGCGGACGGAGGCTCGGTGCGGCCGCCGGACGCCTCCGTGCACGAGGACTTCGATCGGTTCGCGCAGGCCGCGCCGCCGGATGCCCTCGCGGACGGCCTTTCCGCCGCTTTCCGCTCGGACCAGACGCCGCCCTTTCCGCAGATGGCGTCGCAGCTGTTCGGACGCGCCAGCGGCGCGCAGCGCGCGAACATCCTCAACATGCTGCTGACCACGGTGGGGCCGCTGGTGGTCCAGCAGATCCTGGCGCGGCGGAAGCGTGGCACGGCGGCGTCGGGCCAGGGCGGGGTGCTGGGTCAGATCCTGCGCGGAGGCAGCGGTGCGCCGCAAGTCACGCCGGAGACCGCGGATCAGCTCGATCCCCAGGACGTCGAGGACATCGCGCGGGAGGCGGAGAAGAAGGATCCCTCCGTGATCGACAAGATCAGCCAGGTCTACGCCCAGCAGCCGCACCTCGTGAAGATGCTGGGCGGAGCCGCGCTGGCCATCGCCCTCGGCCGCATGGCGCAGAAGCGGGGAGCGATCTAGCTTCAACGGATTGAAGCGAACGGGACGATTACCGCACCTCGCGGGGTGGCATGGTCTACTCGGGGGAGATGGATCTGGCTGAGCGGGCCCGTCTCCTGCGGGAGCGTGCGCGCATCCGACTCGAGCCGGTTCGCGCGCTGGCCCTTCGGCTCTGGCGCGAGCGGCGGCCGCTCGTCATCGGAGTCGCGGCCTCGGCCGCCGTCGTGCTCGCGCTGACCGGCGTCTTCTGGGGCCGCTGCGGCATCGCCGGGTGCCCGAACGTCGACCGCCTGCGCGCGTACCAGCCGGGGAAGGCCTCGCGCCTCCTCGACCGTCACGGCCGTGTGTTCGCCGACCTCCGGCCGGTCGACGGCGCGACCGTGCCGTTGCGCCTGATTCCCAAACACGTCCGCGACGCCTTCCTCGCCGTCGAGGACCAGCGCTTCTACGCGCACGACGGCGTGGACTGGCGGCGCGTGGCGGGCGCGGCCCTGGCCAATCTGCGTCGCGGCGGCATCGAGCAGGGCTTCAGCACCGTCACCATGCAGCTCGCGCGCAACGTCTTCCCCGATCGCATCCCGGCGCGCGAGCGCACGCTGCCCCGCAAGCTGCTCGAGGTGCGCGTCGCCTACGAGATCGAGGATCGCTTCGACAAGGACGAGATCCTCGAGCTGTACCTGAGCCACATCTATTTCGGCAACGGCGCGCGCGGAGTGGAGGCGGCGGCCCGTCACTACTTCGGGTCGAGCGCCTCGCGCCTCACCCTCAGCCAGGCCGCGCTGCTCGCCGCCCTCATCCGCGGGCCCAGCCGCTACGACCCGCGGCGCTTCCCCGACCGCGCCCGCGAGCGGCGCGACCTCGTGCTCAGGCTGATGGAGCAGCAGGGCCGGGTCCCGGCCGCCACCGCGACCGCCGCCCGCACCATGCCTCTGGGCGTGGTCCGCCGGCGCGCGCCCGCCACCGCGGACGCCGGACTCGCCCCGTATTTCGCCGAGGAGGTGCGGCGCCAGCTGGAGGACCGCCTCGGCGAGCGGCTGTACGACGAGACCCTCACCGTCACCACCACCCTCGACGCGGGCCTCCAACGTGCCGCGGAAACCGAGATGGAGCGGCAGCTGCGCGCGGTGGAGACGGGCGCGCTCGGCACGTTCCGCGGCGCGCGCTACTCCGCGTCCGTGCCGGCGCCGGCCGGCGCGGACAGCGGCACGCCGTACCTTCAGGGTGCGGTCGTCTCCCTCGAGGTCGGCACCGGCGACGTGCTGGCGTGGATGGGCGGCCGCGACTTCCACCAGTCGCGCTTCGACCGCGTGAAGTCGTCCCGGCGCCAGGTCGGCAGCGCCTTCAAGCCGTTCGTGTACGCGGCGGCGCTACGCCACGGGCACTACCTCAGCGAGCGGCTGAGCGATGAGCCCATCCAGGTCCGCCTCGGGGGCAACCGGGTCTGGGAGCCGCAGAACTTCGACGAGGAGTACGACGGCGAGGTCACCATGCGTGACGCCCTCGCCCGCTCCAAGAACATCCCGACCGTGCGCCTGGCCTCCGCGGTGGGCCTGGCCGAGGTGGCGAAGGCGGCGCGCGAGGCGGGCATCCGCTCCGACATCGACGAGACGCCGGCCATGCCACTGGGCACGGTCGCGGTGAGCCCGCTCGAGCTGGCCACCGCCTACGCAGCCTTCGCGGGCCTCGGCGAGGTGGCGCCGCCCCGCTTCCTCCTGCGCATCGCGGCCGAAGACGGGACGGAGATCTGGTCTGCGCCCGCGCCGCACGTCGAGCGCGTCATGGACGACGGCACGGCCTTCCTGATCACGAGCGTCCTGCAGGAAGCGATCGAGCGCGGCACGGGGACGGCGGTGCGCGCGAGCGGTTACGACGCCACCGCCGCCGGAAAGACGGGGACCACGAACGACGCCACCGATACCTGGTTCGTGGGCTACACGCCGCGCCTGGTGGCGGCGGTGTGGATGGGGTTCGACGAGCCGCGGCCGATCATGGGGCTCGCCACCGGCGGACGCCTGGCCGCGCCCGTGTGGGGACGCATGATGGTCCGCGCCCCGGAGTCGCTCACGACGCGTGCGGCCTGGTCGACGCCGTCTTCCGTCGTCCAGGCCTGGATCGACCCCCGGTCGGGCCGGCCCCTCACCGACGGCTGCCGGCCTTACGACGGGGACGCGCTTCGCGAGCTGTTCCTGCGCACGGCCGTGCCCGAAGCGATCTGCCCGGACCACGGCGAGGTGATGCTGGCCGACACCGACCGCGCGCCTTCCGAGGAAGACGAGGCGCGCGAAGGCGAGCCCTGGCCCGACGACATGGGGGCGCGCTCGCACCCGGCGCCACCGCCGGAATACGAAGAAGCCGAGACCTGGCGGCGGGCCCAGGAGCAGGCCCGCGAGGACGCGGAGCGCGCGTGGCGGGAGGCGCGCAAGGAATACGAGCGGCAGCTCAAGGAGTGGCGGAAGGAGGAGAAACGGCGCCGGAAGCAGCGCGAGGAGTAGCTACGGTACGTCGCCCGAGCCTCCGGCGCTAGAGCTTCAGCCCCTGCAGGTAGGCCACGCTCTGCGGGATGTGGGTGAGCGGGTCCGTGCTCTCGTCCTCGACGTAGTACTCCGTCGCCCCCGCCTTCATGGCCGCGCGCAGGACGGCCGGCCAGTCGATCTGGCCCGTGCCCACCGGCACGTCCGCATCCGGCGTCGCCGTCCCCTTCCCTGTCTCCCGCGGGTAGCCCTTCTTGATGTCCTTGAGGTGGAGGGAGCGCACGCGGCCCTTGTACTTCTCCACCAGGGCCACGGGATCGGCGCCGCCGTGGTACGTGTGGAACACGTCCACCTGGAAGTGCACGAGCTTGGGATCGACGGCCTTGGCCAGCGTGTCGAAGAGCGTGCCGTCCGGAGAGGGCACCATCTCGTAACCGTGCGTGTGGTAGCCGAAGTGCAGGCCCGCGTCCGCCGTCGCCTTACCCGCCTTGTTGAAGACGTCCGCCGCCTTCATGGCGTCGTCCTTCGTGAACGCGTCCTTGTGCGTGATCCACGGGCACACGATCGTGCCCGCGCCCACACCCTTGGCCTCCGCGATGGCCCCCGGAAGGTCGTCACGAAGGCGCTCGAGTCCCATGTGGGCGGACGTGCAGCCCAGTCCCGCCGTGTCCAGAGCCGCCTTGAGCTCGGGCAGCGTGTGCTTCCACAGGCCCGCGCCTTCCACGGTCGTGAAGCCCATCCCCCGCACCTTGGCCAGGCTGCCCGCGAGGTCCTTGGGCAGGTACTCGCGGAGGCTCCAGAGCTGCAGGCCGATGGGCCCGTTGACCGGGCTCTTGATGGTCGCATCGGCGGCCAGGGCCCAGCGCTCCGCGAACGCGGCCGCGGTGAAACCGGCGGCCATGGTGGCCAGGAAGTCTCGGCGGGAGGACATCGGATCACCTCGCTTGGATGCAGCCTTGGGGCGAAGCTATCACAGGCCCTAGTAGATGTAGACCGGCGTCCCCACCGACACCATGTCGTAGAGCTTCTCGATGTCCGCGTTGCGCAAGCGGACGCACCCGTGGCTCACCGCGCGCCCGATGGAGTCGGGCTGGTTGGTCCCGTGGAGCGCGTATCCGTTGCCCATGTTCAAGCGGCGCGTCCCCAGCACGCCCTCGTAACGGCGCTGGGTGGTGCCCAGGGGCGGCACGATGAGCTTGCCGTCGACGAGGATCTCGCGCCCGTCGGTGGCGCTGAGCGTCGTCTGGCGGCCGTCCGCAAAGCGCCGGATCACGTCGTTGCCGGAGACGGTCAGGACCGAGCCGTCGGACGCGGCCATGCTCTGTCCGCGCTCGAGCCGCACCAGGCCGGCCGAACGCTTGCGCGCCTGCTCCACGTAGTGCCAATCCGGAGGCTGCCAGACCGGGTCCTGCTCCTTGCTGATGATGGACAGGCGTCCACGGGGCGTCTCGAACTTCCACACGTTGTCGCCGCCCCCTTCACGCACGAGCGTCTTCCCGCTGCCCGTCGCCACCTGGGTGTGGAAGAGGACCTCTTCGCCCTTCTTGTACCAAAGCTCGTGCTCCCCCGTGCTCACCACGATGTAGGGCTGGTCGGCGGCCGGCGTGGCGGCCTGCTCGGCCTGGCGCAGCGCGTCCGCGGTCGCGTCCACGCTCCACTTCACGCCCTCGAGGAGATCCGTGTCGTCCTCCAGGACGGCACGCCCGACGTTGCGCTGGAGGCGCAGGGACGCGGTGTGGGCGAAGAGGGCCGTGCTGGCCGCGGTGACGAGCAGCATCGCGCCGATGAGGTAGAAGGCGACGCCGCCGCCGTGGCCGAAGAAGCGCACGAGACGCCCGCTCAGAGGCGGACGCGTGGAGGAGCTGGGATCGGGAGTGGTCATCAGTGGAAATACACCGGGATACCCGCGGCGAGGTTGGGACGGATGGCCTGCAGGTCGGAGGCGTCCGCGCGCACGCTCCCGGGCAGGACGTACGCCTCGTCGGCGAGCGGACCCGCCTTCGGGCGCGAATAGATGACGTTGCCGTCGTCGAGGATGACCGCGATCTCGCCCAGCGCTCCGGGTACGCGCCGGCCGGTGGCCGCCGGCTGTCCGCGCTGCTCCCACACCCACGAGGGAACGTCCCACGCGTAGGACTCGTCCACGACCGCGACGACCTGGCGGCGCCCGAGGGGTGGCGTGATCTTGCGCGCGCCCGGGGCCTGCCCCACCGTCACTTCGGGTCCGATCTTCACGCGGATCTCCCGGAGCTGAGCGCCCTCGCGCTGGAGGTCCATCGTGCCCTCCTCGAGCCCGACGGAGAGGTTGAGACCCTTGTCCTTGACCGCCTGCTGGGCGACCAGCGCCTGCTCCAGCTCCGCGCGGCCGGCCTGGCTGGCCAGGAGCGCATCCGCGCGCTGCTTGTCCGTCGTGGTCATGGCGGCGCGGTCCTCGCGGATCTGACGGCGGTACTGCAGCGCCTTGAAGATCAGGAATCCGTCGAAGGCGATCAGCGTCACCAGCCCCAGGGCCATCGCGGTGACGATGCGCGGATAGGCCTCGCGGAAGTCCCCCCACCGCGTTCGGCGCCGCTCCCGCGGCTCCGCGCTGGACCACGGAAAGCGGCGACGCTGCCGTGGAGCGGCCTCGGGCCAGGGGGCGTCACGCCGATCGGTATCTTCCATGTCTTTCGATGGTGTCACAGCACGAGACCGCGAAGGCCGCGGGCCTCCGCTATTCGGCGCGACGTCCGGCGGGCGCTACTCGGGCTGGATGCGCTTGAGGGCTTGAGCGGCGGCGTCGCGCACGCCCGCGTCCGGATCGTCGAGGGCGGCGCGCAGGGCGGGCACCGCGGCCCGCGGAGGACCCGAGCGCGCCGAGCGCCGTGGCCGCGCCCACCCGCACCGACGGGTCGGCGTGGCCCAGGCCCTTGGCCAGCGGCTCGACCATCTCTTTCGTCCCCGGCGCGAACACCTGGACCGCGGCCACGACCTTGTCGCGGGCACCGGGGTCGGCCTCGGCGAGGGCGGCGATGACCGCAGGCGCCGCCGCCGCCACGAGGTCGTTCACGATCGCGTCGCCATTGCGGCGGGTGTGCGACTGCGCGTCGCGCAATACGCCGGCGAAGGTGCCGATGACCGCCTCCGCCGTACGGTTCCAGCGCTCGGCGTCGGGGCCCGAGGTGGGAGCCGGCACCGCGCGCAAGGCCTCCGTGAGTCCGGCCGCGACCTTCTCTTCCTTCTCGAAGAGGACCCAGCGCACGATCGAAGCCCAGGCCGCCGTATCCGTGTTGCCGGTGCGCAGCGCGTCGGCCAGCAACCGCGGCGCTTCCTGGGTCCGCGCCTCGGTGGCCCCGAGGGCCTCGACGAGGGGACCGATCACGGCGAGGACGTCGGTGACCTCCGCGTCGACCTTGCGCCGGTCGCGCTCCTTGGGCTCCGCCGCCGCCCACGGCACCGACACCGTCAAGACCAGCCCGGCCACGATCCACCCACGCATGAAGGCCCCCCCAACCCAGGTTCGCTCCCACGGCCGCAACCCGAACATCTGAAGGTAGCATGGGAGCGTTTTCAAGGCGAGCCGCGCCTCCTTCCCTGCCACGTTCCAAATCGCTGGACTGTCTCGCCGTCGCCGCACGGTAACCGGTTGACATCGCGAAGTACCAGGCGTAGCGTCACCGGCAACCGGGAATCCAAGTAGCCTTGAATAGCCGAAACGCTAGCGGCACCTCCAACTGCCCACCGCGAAGCAAGGATGCGGGTCCACCCCGCGCCGATGACGCGGGTGTCGACTTCCCGGTTCTCATGGGCCAGCGCCGCCTTGTCCGGTCCTCGCCCAGGCCCGGCGGCTCGGTCCAGACGCGCGTCCTCCACCAGGTCAGAAAGGAGATCTCCGTAATGGCCGACATCATTCGCATCACGCGGAAGGCGGCGCTGGTCGCGGCGATGGCATTGATCGCCGCTTCCATCAGCGCACCGCCCGCTCTCGCCCAGGCCCTGTACGCCGCCATCGTGGGCACCATCGCCGACCAGTCGGGCGCGCCCGTACCGGGCGCCACCGTGACCGCAACGAACCAGGGCACGGGACTCAAGGTCGATACGCAGACGGACGGCGACGGCAACTACACGTTCCGCAACCTGCAGCCCGGCGTGTACGACCTCACCGCGTCGCTGCAGGGATTCCGCGAGCTCAAGAAGACGGGTGTCCGCCTCTCCGCGGGCAACCCGATCCGCCAGGACCTGAAGCTCGAGGTCGGGACGGTGGCGGAGGCGGTCACGGTGACGGCGGAAGCCACCTTGCTCCAGACGGAGAAGGCGGACCTGCACACCGAGCTCACGTCCAAGGAGCTGACGAACCTGCCCTTGAACCAGTACCGCAACTACCAGGCGCTCCTGAACCTGGTGCCGGGCGCGACCCCGGCCCAGTTCCAGAACGCGGAGATCGACACGCCCGGGCGCGCTCTGACCACGACCGTCAACGGCACCGCCCGCAACAACAACGCGTTCCGCATCGACGGCGCCGTCTCCGTCAACGTCTGGCTGCCCCATCACGTGGGCTACGTGCAGAGCTCGGAGACGATCGAGACCGTCAACGTCGCGACCAACAACTTCGACGCCGACCAGGGGATGGCGGGCGGGGCCGCGGTCACGGTGGTGACGAAGTCGGGCACGAACCAGCTCCACGGCTCGGGCTTCTTCCTGCGCAACCAGGACGAGCTCAACGCGAACACGTTCCAGAACAACGCCGCCGGCCTGGCCAAGCCCAACACGCAGACGAGCATCTACGGCGGCACCCTGGGCGGGCCCATCATCAAGAACAAGCTGTTCTTCTTCGGCGGCTGGGAGAGGTATTCGGGCCTCCGCGGGACCCAGGCCTTCTACACCGTGCCTTCCCTGAAGATGCGCAACGGCGACTTCAGCGAGGTGGCGGCGCGCTTCCCCACCTTCCGGCTCTACAACCCGGCCACGGGCGGCGCGGGCGGCGCGGGCCGTGAGCAGTTCCCGAACGCCACCATCCCTGCCAACATGATCAGCCCGATCTGGAAGAACGCCCTGCAGTTCTATCCCACGCCGAACTCGACGGCCGACCTCAACTCGAACGGCCTGCCCGACGACTTCGTGCGCCAGCAGGACATCACGAACGACCGCGACAACATCGACCTCAAGATCTCCTTGCAGCGCTCGCCCGCCCACAACATCTGGGCGAAGTTCTCGATGCTGCGCGCGAACGTGGTGGACAACTACACGGTCAGCTTCGACCAGGGCAGCAACGGCAACACCAAGATCTACGTGGGGGGCATCGGCCACACCTGGACCTTGAGCCCGAACCTCGTGCTCGACGGCAACTTCGGCATGAACCGCCAGGACCAGCACGTGACGGGCCCGGACTACGGCCAGAACCTTGGCTCGGAAGTGCTCGGCATCCCGGGCACCAACGGCCCCAGCGAGCGCTACAGCGGCCTGCCCGCGTTCGACATCTCGTCCACCGGGGCCGACTACGACCTCGGCACCACCCCGAACTGGATGCCCCTCTTCCGCCATGAGCGCAGCTACACGTTCGGCTCCGCCCTCACCTGGGTGAAGGGACGCCACCAGCTCCGGGGCGGACTGGACATCGTGCGCCACGAGCTGAACCACTATCAGGCGGAGTTCGGCAGCTTCGGCGGCCTGCGCGGCGGCTTCCAGTTCTTCAACACCGGCACCGGCAACTCCGCCACGGGCGCGGCCGGCTACGTCCCCCAGGTCTGGAACGGCCTGGCCGGGTTCGTCCTCGGACAGGGCATCCTGCGCCAGAAGGACGTGCAGGAGATCGAGATGACGGGCCGCGAGTGGCAATACGGCCTGTACATCAACGACCACTGGAACGCCTCGGACAAGCTGACCGTGAACGTCGGCCTGCGCTTCGAGCGCTACCCGCTCATGACCCGCAAGGACAGCGGCATCGAGCGCCTGGACTACAGCACCTACACCGTGCTGCTGGGCGGGCGTGGTGACGTGCCGGAGGATGTGGGCATCAACGTGAAGAGCTTCTACGTGGCCCCGCGCCTGGGCGCCATCTACCGGCTCAACAACGACACCGTCCTGCGCGCCGGCTACGGCCGCACGTTCAACCCCCTGCCCTGGTCGCGCCCGCTGCGCGGTTCGTATCCCTACGACATCTTCTTCAACCAGAGCTCGGACCAGTTCGCGTCCTATCCCCTCTCGGCGGGCGTCCCCCCCGTGCCCGTGCCCGACCTCAGCAGCGGCCGCGTGAAGCTGCCGCCGAACACGTTCATGCGCTCGCCCAACCCGGACGAGGTGGACCGGGCGACGATCCAGCAGATGAACATCGCGGTCGAGCGCCGTCTCCCCGGCGACATCTCCGTCGAGCTCGCGCTCGTCCACACCCGCACGGACGGCGGCTATGCGGACCTCAACGTGAACTACTCCGAGCCCGGCGCCGGCCAGGCCGGCCGCAAGCTGTTCGCCTCCGCCGGAACCACCGACGTGTGGGACTGGGCCGGACGTACCAAGAGCCGCTACAAGGCCCTGCAGGTTGCCGTCAACCGGCCGTTCAAGAACGGCCTCCTGCTCAAGGGCGCCTACACGCTCAGCAAGGCCGAGAACGAGACGGACGACGACGGCTGGGCCACCCTGCTGTATTCGAACCCGATCGTGCGTGACAAGAACTTCGCGCTCGCCGGCTACGACCGGACCCACGTCTTCCAGATGGGCTTCGTGTACGAGCTGCCTTTCGCGAAGAACTCCAACAACGTCCTCGGCCAGATCGTGAAGAACTGGCAGATCAACGGCATCGGGTCGGCCTACTCCGGCACGCCGTTCTCGATCCTGGGCACGAACGCCGGTCTCAACTGCCCCGGCTGCGGCAACGGCTCCTTCGTCCTGATCAACGTGCAGGGCGATCCGAGCCCGACCGGCTCCGCCGGCTCGAACACGGAGGCCTGGTACGACAAGTCGCTGTTCTCGCAGCCCACAGGCGCCAACCTGGCCGGCTTCGGCAACAGCCTCCGCAACCAGTTCCGCACCCCTTCGGTCTGGAACGTCGACCTCGGGCTCTTCCGCTCGTTCCCGGTGGGACGCTTCCGTCCGGAGATCCGCATCGAGGCGCAGAACGTGTTCAACCACACCAACTGGGGACGTCCGGACGCCACCTTCACGAACAACACGTTCATGACCTTCCGCCCCGTCGACGCCCACGGCTCCACGACCCAGAGCAACGGGCTCGGACAGCTGTGGGGAGCCGGGACGACCGAGCGCGCGGTGCGCATCGGTCTCCGTCTCGAGTTCTAGGAAAGACCCGCCGTTCGTCGTCACGGGCCGGGGCGCTCACGCGCTCCGGCCCGTTCTCTTTTCAGCTCAGACGGCCGTCCCGAACAAGGACCCGACGCCCGCGGTCGCCGCCATCGCGAGTGCGCCCCAGAAGGTGACTCGTATGGCCCCGGTGGCTACGGAAGCCCCGCCCGCGCGCGCGGCCAGGCTCCCCAGGATCGCGAGGAACACGAGCGAGGAGCCCGCGACGGTGGGCATCACGCGAGACAGCGGAGCCATCACGGCGGCCAGGAGAGGCAGGGCCGCGCCGATCGCGAACGTGATCGCCGAAGCCAGGGCCGCCTGGACCGGCCGGGCATTGGAGATCTCCGACATCCCCAGCTCGTCGCGGGCGTGCGCGCCCAGCGCGTCCTTGTCCATGAGCTGGCGGGCGACCTGCCGAGCCAGGGCGAGGTCGAGCCCGCGCTGGACGTAGATCCCCGCCAGCTCCTCGAGCTCGTGCGGCTCGTCGGCGGCCAGCTCCTGCCGCTCGCGATCGAGGTCGGCACGCTCGGTATCCGACTGCGAGCTGACGGAGACGTATTCACCCGC
>Ga0111539_10001796_pt1 | contig 28546 bp, 25 predicted proteins | sample RhiMethybrSRZTD1_FD_79667 | JGI IMG/M metagenome (GOLD analysis project Ga0111539, IMG submission 79667) | Populus rhizosphere microbial communities from Tennessee, USA - Rhizosphere MetaG P. TD hybrid SRZTD1 (version 2) (version 2) | ecosystem: Host-associated > Plants > Roots > Rhizosphere >...
ACCGACGTGACGGACGTCATTCATCCCGACAACCGCGACATGGCGGTGCGCGCGATTCGCGCGATCGGTCTCGACGTCGGCGGCGTGGACTTCCTGTCGTCGAACATCGCCGAGAGCTATCGCACGATCGGCGGCGGCATCTGCGAGGTCAACGCTGCACCCGGGTTCCGCATGCACGTGGCGCCGAGCGAGGGCACGCCGCGTGACGTCGCCGGCCCAGTGATCGACATGCTGTTCCCGGCGGGCACCCCGGCGCGCGTCCCGATCGCAGCGGTCACAGGCACGAACGGCAAAACGACTACCGCGCGCATGCTCGCGCACATTACGAAGATGGGTGGCTACACGCCGGGCCTGACTACGACCGACGGCGTTTACATCGACGGTCAGCGCACAGTGCAAGGCGACATGACGGGGCCGATGTCTGCGCAAATGGTGCTTGCCGACCCGCAGATCGACATCGCCGTGCTCGAAACAGCACGTGGCGGACTGCTGCGCGCCGGCATGGGCGTGAAACAGGTGAACGTCGGCGCAGTGCTCAACGTGCAGTCGGATCATCTCGGCCTGAAAGGCATCGACACGCTGGAGCAGCTCGCCGAGGTCAAGCGCGTCGTCATCGAAGTCGCGACCGATTGCGCGGTGCTGAACGCCGACGATCCGCTGGTGCTGAAGATGTCGGGCTACACCGAAGCGAAGAACATCTGCTACGTGACCATGAATCCGCAGCACACGCTGGTGCGCGAGCACATTCGTGCCGGCGGCCGGGCGTGCGCGCTGGAGGCGGGTGTCAACGGGCAAATGATCACTTTGTACGATCGCGGCAGCCACATTCCGCTGCTGTGGACGCATCTCATTCCCGCGACGCTGGAAGGCCGCGCGATTCACAACGTGCAGAACGCGATGTTCGCCGCCGCGATGGGCTTCTCGCTCGGCATCAAGCTCGATGCAATCCGCCAGGGCCTGCGCACGTTCGACACCACGTTCTTCCAGGCGCCCGGCCGCATGAACGTGTTCAACGAGCATCCGTTCAAGGTCGTCTTCGACTACGGTCACAACGCCCATGCTGTGGGCGCGATGGCTGAGCTCGCGCAGCGTCTCGACGTGACCGGCCGGCGCATCGTCGTCATCGCCGGCCCCGGCGACCGCCGCGACGAGGATCTGATCTCCATCGCCAAGGCCGTCGCCGGCAAGTTCGACCACTACATCTGCCGACGCGACGACAACCTGCGCGATCGTGCGCCGGACGAAGTGCCGCGCATCATCGCAACTGCGCTGGTCGCCGAAGGCGTGCTGAACAAGCAGATCTCGATCATTCCCGACGAGCAGGAAGCAATCGACGCGGCGCTCAACATGGGCCAGCCGGGTGACCTGGTGCTGGTGTTCGCCGACGCGCTGGTGCGCTCGTGGAAGCAGATCACGAAATTCCGCCCTGCCGGCGCGCCGGAGCCGCAGGTGCGCACCCCGGCGCCGCCGCCCACTCCCACGCTTTCCGAGACGAGCGTCGAACCGCCGCCGCTGACGAGCCTCGAAGGTCTGTTGCGCGACGAACGCGGCATTCGCCTCGCGCCGGAGGTCGATGACTGAGCGACTCGGCCGCACTGCCGTTCGACAGCTCGCGGCGCCTCACCGGCAGCAACCTGTTCTTCGCATCGACCGGCGCGGTCCTGGAAACCGTCGGCGTCGAAGTCGACCAGGCATTGCTGGATGGCTGGCGCAGTCGCGTCGTGCGTGCGCGCGCGGCATTGCGGTGGCCGGACACTCCGCGCTCGGTCGTCGCGCGTCGGCACGCGAAAGGAACCTCGCTTGCAGTGGCGGCGCCGCTGGATCAGCTGTTCACAGCGACCGAGATCAACGAGTGGGCGTTCTGCGCGACGCTGTTCGCTGCGAATCCTGCGAGCTGGGGCCATCTGGAGCGTGCACTCGTCGAGGCCGCGCGCGAGGCTGCGGAGCACGCGCCGATGCCCGATGGATTCGCGGCCGCTCCTCCGGTCATCGAAGAGCAGGCGGCACTCGCGCGGTTTGAGAAGCTGTCGAATCTGGAAGCGGCGACGCGGCTGCGTGCGCTGCTGGCGGCGGCCGATTCGCGCGGCTTATCGCATCTCGTTGACGATTCGCTCCTGACGCTCGGCTCCGGCAGCAGTGGCCGGACCTGGCCGCTCGACGCGCTGCCGGATCTCGATCACGTGCCGTGGGCTGAGTTGCGCAACGTCCCGACAGCGATCGTCACGGGCTCGAACGGCAAGACCACGACGGTTCGATTGCTCGCAGCGTGCGCGCGAGCGCATGGCTGGCGCGACGGCTACAACTGCACCGACGGCTTGTTCATCGCAGGCGAGCAGATTCAGCGCGGCGACTACTCCGGTCCAGTCGGCACGCGCACCGTGCTGCGCGACTCGCGTGTTCAAGCTGCGATTCTGGAAACCGCCCGCGGCGGAATACTGAGGCGCGGGCTGGCGGCGCAGCGCGCTCGCGTTGCGGTCGTCACGAACATCTCAGCTGATCACTTCGGCGAGTACGGCATCGATGATCTGGGCGGGCTTGCGGATACCAAGCTCGTGGTGGCGAGCACGATCGACGACACGGGCTTGCTCGTGTTGAACGCCGACGACGCAACGCTGCGCTCGCACGCCGACCAGCTCCGCTGTCCGATCGGCTGGTTCTCGCGCAACTACGACGATGCAACGTTGCTCTCGCATCGCATGAAGGGCGGCTCGACGAGCGGCGTGCGCAACGGCCGGCTCGTCGTCAGCTGGACGCGCGGCGGCTCGGCGCAGGAGTTCGATCTCGGCGCGATCGTCGAGATGCCGCTGACCGTCGACGGCACCGCCGACTACAACGTGCAGAACGTCGCGGGCGTCGCGCTGGCTGCGCTCGGCCTCGGCATTCCAACGGCGACCGTCGCAGCAGTGCTCGCGCGGTTCGGTGCCGATCCGGCGGACAATCCGGGGCGACTGATGCGCTATGACTATCGTGGCGCACAGGTGCTCATCGACTATGCACACAATCCCGACGGCCTGCGCGGACTGATGAACGTCGCCGCTCGTCTGCGACGGACCGGTCGCATGGCGTTACTGCTCGGCCAGGCCGGCAATCGTCCGAACGCGGACATCGAGGAGCTCGCGGCGACGGCGGCGCGCTTCCGGCCGGACTTCGTCGTGATCAAGGAAACCGAGTCCTACATGCGCGGGCGCGCACCGGGTGAAGTCCCGGCGATCCTGCAAGCCGCGCTGCTGCGCTCAGGGATGCTGGAGACATCGCTCGAAGTGCATTTGAGCGAGCTCGGCGCGGTCAAACGTGCGCTCGGTTGGGCGCGGCCCGGCGATGTGCTGGTGCTGCCGGTGCACGATCGCGGCGTGCGCGAGGAAGTCCTGGCTATGCTGAGTCAAGGTTCGTAGCGGAGCGGAAAAAACCGGAAGAATGTCTCTCGCCAAGATCGCCAAGACGCCAAGGAAGAATCCGAAGACTCTGAATTCAGATTTTCTGAACTCTTCTTGGCGTCTTGGCGATCTTGGCGAGAGATAATTTCTTCCTTCCACTCCGCTCCGCTGCAACGGTTTGATCTGCGCCCTTGTTCAGCTCATCTCTGCAGCAGCGGCGGCAGGATATTGCTCCACGTTTCGCTGAGCACGTCGTTGCCGCTTTGCAGGAAGCCGCGCAGCTCTGTCGGCTGAGTGCGGTCCAGCTGTTTCACGCGCACTGTCATTCGCCACGCGTCATTCGCTTCCATGCGATACACGTTGCTCTCCATGATTTGTCCGTTCGCGGGCGCGCTGACCACGGCTTTCACAGTCGCATCGGCCGGCAGCGCCGCGAGCGTGGGACCGGTGAAGTCGACGATGTATTGCTGCTCGTCCTCGGCGAGCTCTGCGAATCCACGGCCTGCGCGAGTCTGCGTGACCCACGCGCCCGGGGGGCGCTGAACTTCCTGCATCCCCTGCCAGTGCAGGCGATACGTGAACTCGAGCGGCTGGCCCGGCGCCGGCAGTTCCTGGGGCACCCAGTAGGCGACGATGTTGTCGTTGGTCTCGTCGGGCGTGCTCAGCTGCACCAGCTCGACGCGACCCGGCGCCCATTCGCCTGTCGGCTCGATCCACGCGCTCGGACGCAGCTCGTAGCGCGCTTCGCTGTCCTCGTAGTTGCGGAACTCGCGGTCGCGCTGCATGAGGCCGAAGCCGCGCAGCTTCTGCATCGAGAACGACGTCGTGAGCGTCTGCTTCGGATTCAGCAGCGGCCGCCAGATCCACTCGCCGTCGCCGGTGGCGACCATCAGACCGTCGGAGTCGTGCACTTCCGGACGGAAGTCCGTGCGGTGCGGCTGGTTCTCGCCGAAGAAGAACATGCTGGTGAGCGGCGCGACGCCGAGCGTTGCGACCTTCTCGCGCAGGAACAGGCGTGCGCGCACGTCGATCACGGTCTCGCCGCCGGGGCGGATGTCGAACTGATACGCGCCCGTCGCGCGCTGCGAATCGAGCAGCGCATAGATGGTCAGCGAGGTTGCGTCCGCCGACGGCTTGACAGCCCAGAACCGGATGAATGCAGGAAACTCTTCGCCGTTGCCGCCGACCGTGTCGATTGCCAGACCGCGTGCCGACAAGCCGTAGCGCTGACCGGCGCCGAGCGCGCGGAAGTAGCTGGCGCCGAGGAACACGACGACCTCGTCCTTGTAGGCAGTCGAGTTCAACGGATAGTGCGCGCGGAAGCCGGCGAAGCCGAGGTCGCCCCAGGTTTGCGGCGATATCTTGTTCTTGCCGAAATCGAAATCGCCGGCCCGATACGGGAGGTGCTGCGTGCCTTGCGGCGTGACCTCGTCGATGCGCACGGCTTGTTTCTGGAACTTGCCGAGGTGAAAGAACATCAGCTCGAACGGCAGCTTGTCGCTGTGCCACAGCGCACGATCGGGACGAAAGCGGATGTCGCGATACTGGTCGTAGCTCAACGCGGCCAGTTGCGCCGGAGCCTTGCGGCTGGTGTCGCGGTACGGCTGTCGCGCCTGCAGCTGCGCGCGCTCGGCGACGTCTTCGAAGCTGAAGGCCCCGGCCGCGCCGGCATGCAGGGCGATGACGAGGCAGGATGCAAAACGGGCGAAGCTCATTCGTGTTATCGGCCTTGGGCCCCCGGCTCGGCGAAGGGGCGGACATCCTGGACCAGACTCATCAGCATCTTGCCGGGCTCTTCCCACGGAATCATATGCGAGGAGCGCTCGAACCACACGGCCCGCTTGCTCGGGGCGGTGAGCTTGGCAAGCCAGTCGACCGTCGGCTGCGCGGGGGTCGTGTAGTCCTGACGTCCCAGGAACATCACGATCGGCACCGGGAACGAGTGAACGCCCTTGAAGTCGATGTTCAGGAACTCGGGCAGCAGCCGGCCGAGCGAGAACAGGTTGCCCTGGTCCACCGCGCAGACATCCGCCGCCGTGTACTCCGGCGACAGGAGCGGCGCATTGAAGAAATAGTCCGAGCTTTCACGGTATGCACTCAGGCCGCCGTAGAACTGCGCCCACTTGCGCGCGATGATGATTCGCTCGCGAGTGATCGGCTGATCGCCGGGGTAGGGCGCGATGGTCTCCATCTCCTGCACGGCGGCTGTGTTGCCGTGCGCCCTGGCCTGCTGCATCCCGTAGTCGAAGCTGATCTTTTCGTTGTCGCGCGTGTTGACGAACTGGCCGATGCCGACGTAGGCGTAGAACAGATCGGGCCGCTGCAACGCCGCGTTCAGGGCGATCGTGGTGCCCCAGCTGTGCGCCATCAGGATCACCTTGCTCTTGCCGTAGCGCTGGCGGACGTGCTCCGCGATCGCGATCGCATCGTCCACGTAGCGCGGAATATGCAAGGTCTCGCCGGTCGCGTCGGAATGGTCTTCGACGTAAGTCTTGCCGGCGCCGCGCTGGTCGTAGTTGACGACGGTGAAGTACTCCTCCAGCGGCCGCTGGAACTGCCACACCGTCGGAATCAGCGGCGACGCCGGACCGCCGTGGATGAACAGGATGACCGGGTTGGCCTTGTCCTGCCCGCGCACGTTGATCCACTGATCGATGCCGCCGATCTTCGTCTTGTACGACTCCTGGATCCCGGACGGCGCGACGATGCGCCCTAGATCCTGAATCGCCGCGCGTGCCTTCTGATACGGCGCGATGTCGGGACACTGCTGTGCGTTGGCGGTGAGGGTGGTGAATGCAAGGATTGCAAGGAAGATTGTGATCGATTTCATGATTGAAGTATGACCGCACGGTGAGGCGCGGGGTTGCGCAAACGCTCAGCAGAAGAACATGTCCATCCCCGGCAGCACGCGATAGAGAAGGACCATCACGCCATCCAGCGCATAAGACCACGCGGTCCCGGCCAGGATTGCCAGCATGAACGTGCGTCGCTGCAAGCCATCTCGGTAGAACCGATCGATCACGATTGCCCAGATCAGCAGCCGCACCGGGAGCGCGCCGATGAGCGTGATTGCAGTCGAGGTGTCATCGGGCGCTACATAGTGGAACAGGAAGAAGTAGGCGATGCCGCCGACGAGACCGAAGGCAGTCTTGACGATGCCGAACTTCAGCGGCGAAGCGGGCTTCTCCGAGTACCGATTGAGCACCCGGGCGAAGAGTGCGTAACCCGCGACCTTGATCGCGCCATACGTCAGCCCGGCCACCGGGCTCGGCATCATCGGCATCGAGTCAGCCTTTGGCGAGCTCCAGCAGCTTGCCGACCGTTCGCCAATTTCGCGCTGTCGTGTCGACGCCGAGCAGGCGCTCGGCCTTCGCCGCGAGCTTCGAAGTTCCGAAGCCGTCCGGCGTATAGAAATAGAAGACCTTGCCCTTCAATACGAACTGCTCGGACTTTGCCTTGATCTCCTTCATCGCATCGAGCTGTGCTGCCCTGGCCGGCTTCGAGAGAAAGAACAGGTGCAGAGCCTGGGGCTTCTCGTCGGCTTGCGGAAACGGATTCCCTTTCGCCGCACGTTGCAGCTCGGGCACGCCGAGGATGAACGTTTTGGAGTGGAAGCCGAACTTCTTCCCGATGCAGCTCTCGATCTCGCCGGCGAGCCGGGCGGCCGACTTCGGGCTCCCGAAGACTACGTTGCCGCTCTGGATGTAGGTGCGGACGTCCTTCAGCCCGATGCTTTCGAGCGCTGCAGTGAGCTCGCGCATCGACAGCGGCCGGATGCCGCCGCCTACACCGCGCAGCAAGGCGAGCCAGGTCGCCACGCCGTCATTCCGGCGGCTCTTCTCCCGGATGCTCATCTTCGAGCGGATACGACTTGTTGGTCGGCGGTTCCTGGGCCGTCGTTGCGGGCGTAGGAGCGGGCGCCGTCGCTACGTGACCGCTGGTGGTCCGCGGCGCAGTGCTCGCCACCTGACCGTGCGTCGACTTCTCGAGCGCCGCGACGAATTCGCCGGCAGGCTGCGGCGCCGCTGGCGCGTCGTTGCGAACGATCTCGCTGGCGAGCACGCCGGGCCGGCTGTAGAAGGACTCATTCGACGCGCTATCGATCGTCATCGCGGAGCCGTCGAGCGCAACGCCGGCGAACAGGCCCATCGCTCGCGAATACGAATAGACCTGTGCGGTCAGTCCTACATCGGTTGCAGCAGAGCTTTGCCGACCGACCGGTCCCGCCGCCACCGAGGCATCGGCGCCGAGCGTGACCTTGCCTCCAACGATGCCCTCGATGCTCTTCCGGGACGTGAACACCAGGACGATGTCCGTCGATTGCACGCCGACCTGGAAGCCGAAGCTGCCGCCGGTCAGGTTGACGAACACCGGATTGCTCCACTCGCCGTTCTCCTTGCGCACGACGAGCACGCCTTTGCCGCGCCGCCCGCCGATGCCGAGACCGACCTTGATGACCGATGGGATCACCGCGACGGCATGCGCGCGTTCGAGCAGCCACGTCGGGATGTTCTGCTCCGGCATCATCATGAGTTCGGTCAGAACACGTGTTGAGGTTTGCAGGCGCGCTTCCTGTCGCGTGTCTGCGACGGACGCGAGACTGAACACGCAAGTCAGCAAGCCGACTGCGACCTGGGAAAGAAGACGCTGCGAAGGGGAATGAGCGTGCATCGCTTGCAAAGCTCCCGCGAATGATTTCACGGAATGAGACTGTAACAGATGCAGCTTGTTCCGGTGCTGAAGATCAGCGCCGTTCTTTCATTTTGAATTCGAGGCGCACGGTCACGGGCCGAGTTGCAGTCGGATCTGCCGAGGCGAAGGGCTCGTACTTCCACTTGCTCACTGCCGACAGCGCAGCGCGATTGAACGTCGTGCCGCTGCTGCTCTCCACGACTCGCGGGTCGAGCACATTGCCCGCTGGCGTCACCGACAGGCTGACGTTCACCCAGCCTTCGGTTCCACTCATCAACGCGGACTGCGGATACTCGGGCCGCACCATGCGCGCCACTCGCGGGGCCGGCGCGGCCGCCGGCGGCGGCTCGACCGGCTTGAGCGCGGCTGCGAGCTTCGCTTCCGCCGACTCGATTGCCGCACCGCTGAAGCCGATCTCGTGCGCTTGCGCGAGCAGCCGGGTAGCGAGGTCGAAGTTTTTCTCGGCCGTGGCGAGCTGCGCATCCAGCGTCAGGCGCCCGCCGAGCGCCGCAACGGCCTGCGGAATGCCGGCGAACTTCGGATCGAGCTGCACGAGCTGCTGCAGGTGGAACTTCGCGCTGTCGTCAGTGGGCTCGAGCAGCTTGTTCTGCGCCGTTCGCTGGAGCACGCGCTGCAGGAGATCGTCTTTCGCGCGCTGCTGCTGCGCGCTCGTGAGAGTCTGGTTCATGGCTGCGAGCTCGCCGGCCGGCACGCCGAGCATGCGTGCCTCGCTGAGCAGGGCGCTCGCGAGTTCCAGCTGATCGCGTTTCAGGGCCTCGGCGGCCTTCGCCACCGTGCGGGAGCGCGCCTCGACTACATCTCGCTCCAGGGTTGAAGTCACACTCCGCTGCGACGGGGCGGGCTTCGGCGCCGCGGCCGGCGCGACGCGTTCCGGCGCCATCGCGACATATTTTTCCTGCGCGGCATTGATCTGCGCCCGCAGCTCCGCGAGCCGCCGATGCTCGGGCCGCACGCCGCGGACTGTCTCGATTGCGACTAGCGCCGCCGCAAGCTGTCCGCGGGCAATCGCCATTTCGGCCTGGGACGCGAAGCGATCGGCGATCTGGTCGATGCCCTGACGGGCCGCCGCGTTCGCCGGATCGAGCGCGAGCACCGTGTTGTAGTAGTCCAGGGCGCTGCGGCCGCGCGGCTCGAGCGCGTGGCCTTCGCGCAATGCCTGCTGGCCCGCGGCCAGGCTACTGGCGATCACGGCCTGTGCGTCGATCGCTGGCTTGCGCTGGGCAGCCATCCACGCCATCAAACCCACGACGGCAAGCAAGACGGCAGCCACTGCGATCCACGACGGACGAGGAATATCGAGGCGCTGCGACGTCGTCGCGGGTTGCGCGGCCATCGAAGCGGGCACGACGACCTCGGCCGGCGAGGGCTGCCGATCGAGCCTCACTTCCGTGAGGTCGTTGGCGGCGTGACGCTGCAGCTCGACGAGCACGACAGCCGGCTCGCGCTGCTCGACCAACGCCACGGCATTTCCCGGGCCACGCAGCGTCCGGTGCTGTTGCGCCGCTGACTTGAGAACCGTCTGAGCGAGCGCGGGCGCGACGGGCTTGAGCATCAGCCGGTCCACGACGCCGGCCGAGAGCAGGCTGATGAGACCTTGCTGATCGCCAGCGCCGCCTACTGCGATAACGATGAGCGCGGGCTCCGCCTCGCGCAGCCGCTGCGTCGTGCGACGCAGAACGGGTTGAGTCGCAACCTGGTCGGTGATGAGGATGCCGCAGCGGCCGTGCGCTGCGAGCTCGACGGCTTCGTCGAGGGTGGTCGCCGTGGCGACCGGGTGGGCGCTGCCCGCGGCGTCGTGGATCGCATCCGCGAGCGCCGCATCGCTGGTCAGGACCGTGATCGGAACGCCGCCGCTCTGGCCGGTCTTCGGCTGCTCGGCTGGTGTTCGTTTAGTCGCGGGCCGCGGCCGGATTCGTGTCTTTAAGGCAGCGAATTCGCCGGTGCGCTCGACGTCGTACAGATCGCCAACGCTCATTTGTGCGTGTCCTCCGGCCCCAGCGGAAGCCGCGCCACGGAAGTGGCAGCAGCGGCGAGATCCTGCGCAACGTTACTGACGTTGCGCCGCTGGCGATATTGGCCGGAGGGGCGACCTGCGCGAGGCCGATCCTCAGGCCTGCTTGACCCACGTGGCGACGGCGTTGCGCTCTGCGACGTGCATGCCGAACGCGCCCGTGGCGAGACCGACGCTGACGATGAACGCGGCGAGCGCCATGCAGACGGCGCGCTCGACGAGGCTGCGATTCAGTTTGGTGGTGGTCGTGGCGAACATGGCGGTAACTCCTCTTTCTCATCTGTTGTCCACGCTGTGTGGACACTCGATTTCCTTATTGCGAAGGGCGTGCCAACTCGGCCGCTTCGCGCGAGGAGTTCGTGTTTCCCCTGTAAATCGTGGACTTAGCGCGGCCCTGGCGCGCTACTCCGCCGCCGTGGCGCGATGACCGGGACCTGTCCGGGCGCGTCCGCCGTCCGCTGCGAAGTGTCCGCGCGGCGTCCGGACTCAGGCCTGGATGACCGCAAGTCCCAGCTTCCGGTAGTCGGCGAGCGTTTTTTTCGGGATTCCGGCTTCCGCCACGATGCCGTCGATGTCCGTGAGCGGACAGATCACGTACGGCGACGCCGCGCCGATCTTTTCTGCGCTCGCCAGGACGTGCGTTTCGGCGGCGCTCGCCATCAGCGCCCGCTTCATGTGCGATTCCTCGAGATCGCCGGTGCTGAGCCCGGCCTTCGCGTGGATGCCTGTGACGCCCATGAAATAGAGATCCGCGCGAATACGCGCGACGGCTTCCACCGCAGCGGCGCCGACAGTAACGACCGAATGCTTGAACAGCCGGCCGCCGAGCAGGATGACTTCGATCGAAGGATGCTCGACGAGGGCAACGGCGATCGTCGGGCTGTGCGTGACCACCGTGGCCCGAAGATCGTGCGGCAGATGTCGCGCGATCTGCAGCGTCGTCGTGCCGCCGTCGAGAATCGCGACCTGTCCGCGCTGAATCATTTTCGCCGCCGCGCGGCCGATCGCGACTTTCGCATCCGACGCGATCTGCTGGCGCCCCGCGAAGTCGGCGACGGCGGGTGAAGAGGGCAGTGCGCCGCCGTGCACCCGTTGCAGCTGCCCCGCCGCCGCGAGCTCACGCAGATCGCGCCGGATCGTGTCCTCGGACAGGCCCAACTCCTGGCTCACGTCGCGCGCGACGATCTGGCCCTGCGTCTGCAGAACCTTGAGCAGGTAGTCCTTGCGCTGCCGGGCGAGCATGGAGGTCACTATGCACGAATTTTCTTGACTCTGCACGTTTTTGCACGATAGCGTGCCCGGCCATGAACACCGCAGTCGAAGTGCTGAAAACCGAAGTGCTGTCCGACAACTGGTACGTGCTGCGCAAGGTCACGTTCCGCCTGCGCAAGCGCGACGGCAGCTGGGAAACGCAGAGCCGCGAGGCCTACGATCGCGGCAACGGCGCGACGATCCTCTTGTACGACCGCGCGCGCCGTACCGTCGTGCTGACGCGCCAGTTCCGGTTGCCGACGTACGTGAACGGCAACGCTTCGGGCATGCTGGTCGAGGCGTGCGCCGGATTGCTCGATAACGACGATCCGGAAACCGCTATCGCGCGCGAGGCGTTTGAGGAAACCGGCTACGAGATCCGCAACCCGCGCAAAGTCATGCAGGCTTACATGTCGCCCGGCTCGGTCACCGAGATCCTGCACTTCTTCGTCGCGGAGTACTCTCACGGTCAGCGTCGCAATGACGGCGGCGGCGTGGAGGAGGAGGACATCGAAGTGATGGAACTGTCGTTCGACGAAGCGCTGCGCGGCATCGCGTCCGGCGAGATCCGCGACGGCAAGACGATCATGTTGCTGCAATACGCAGCCCTGAACCTGTTCGAATCTCTCCCTGTGGGTCAGGCTTCAGCCTGACACTCCTGGCATGCATCGATATGCAGTCATCGAAGCTCCCTCGATCCTCGGCCTCAGGCCGACGGGTGTCGATCGGCTGCCGGCGGTGTTGCTCCAGCACGGCCTCGCGGACGAATTACACGCGCGTCGTGCTGGCCGCGTCGCGCCGCAGGCTCGGTACGACACCGAGCGCGATCCAGCAACGCTCACACTGAACGCGCGCGGAATCGCCGAGTACTCCGTGCAACTCGCAAACACCGTGGCGGACATCATCGGTCGCGACGAATTTCCCATCCTGCTCGGCGGCGATTGCTCGATTCTCCTCGGCAGCTCGCTCGCGCTGCGCCGGCGCGGCCGCTACGGCCTGCTGTTCATCGACGGTCACGCGGATTTCTACCAGCCCGAAGCGAATCCGAACGGCGAAGCGGCTTCGATGGATCTCGCATTCGCGACCGGACACGGCCCGGCGCTGCTGACGAACCTCGAAGGCTTGCGGCCGCTGGTGCGCGATGAAGACGTCGTTGTCTTTGGCTTCCGCGACGCGGAGGAACAACGACGATACGGCAGTCAGCCGCTGCCGCCGCAAATGCTGGCTCTCGATCTGAGCGAAGTCCGCCGGCTCGGCGTCGAGCTCGCCGCGCAACGGGCTGTCGAACATCTCACTGCACCTGAGCGCCCGACGCGCGGCTTCTTCATTCACCTCGACGCCGACGTCGTCAGCGACGACCTGATGCCCGCCGTCGACTATCGCATCCCCGAAGGTTTGAGCTGGGATGAGCTGCGAACGGTGTTGGAAGTTGCGCTCCGCTCAGGGCGCGCAGTCGGCATCGAGATCACGATCTACAACCCCGCACTCGACGCCACTGGTGCCAGCGGCCGGGACCTGACGCGGACGCTCATAACCGCACTGAAGCAAGGGCAAAGTCCTTAGGTCGCCGGAACCGGAATTACTCTCGCCAAGAACGCGCAGACGCCAAGGAAGGCAAAGACGAGGGAAGATGAAATTGGCACACTGGTCGTCGACGCCGCAGTGCAGATTCATCGAGAGCTGGGATCGGGTCTGCTTGAGGTCGTCTACGAGGTGATCCTGACGCACGAGCTTCGAGGCCGCGGCCTTTCGCATCGATCTCATCGTCGAAGGTAAGGTGATCATCGAGCTGAAGTGCGTCGAAGCACTCCACAACGCCCACAAGAAACAGCTCCTGACCTACCTGCGACTCGCTGACAAGCGTCTCGGCTACCTGCTCAACTGGACGGGATCGTCCGACTCGTCAACCGTCTCTCCGAACCCTCACTCTGATTTTCTTTTCTTCTTGGCGTCTTGGCGATCTTGGCGAGAGATATTTCTTTTCTCCTATTTCTTCTCCGCTAACCCCGTCAGAAACTGCCGCGCCTCGCGCTGCACCTGATCGAGGGGCATGTGGGCGAGGGCAGCGAGATCGCCGCGGTCCAGGTGCTTCGCCATCAGGTAGCCGAGATAGTAGCCGCTTCGGACCGGCAGCCCGGGAGGGCTCGAGTCGCCCATGAACCAGCGACCGTAACCTTCATGGCCGTCGAGGTCGGCGAGCATGAGGCGCGCGGCCTCGGCGAGCTTCGGCTGCACTTGCTCTTCCATGTCGGGCGGAATCCAGAAGATCTCGGCCGACGTCAGCGTCGGATTGAGCTTCCAGCTGACGTAGGTCGCGAGCCCCTCGTTCCACAGTGCCCACCACACCGGCTGCGTCGCATCCGGCGGCACGTCCAAGCCCATCGCCTGCGCCTGGTAGATGTGAAACAGCTCGTGATGAAAGAACGCCGGCAGATCACGCTGCTTGTGCAGCAGGGTGATCATTTCGACTCCGAAGCGCATCTGCGATTTGCCGGGTGCGTCGGACGCCTGGTTGCCATCGAACATGTAGATCGAGATGCCGAAGCTGATCGGCGTCTCGCAGCGGTAGTCGGGGAACGCTTTGCGAAACGTCGCCTCGATGTGCCCGTAGTCGGCGGTGATGGTGCGGCCCGTCGCCAGCACGTCGTCGAGCGTGATCGGTCGGGCGCCCGGAAATTTCGGCTTCCACTGCGGATCGAACAGGCGCAGGGCGCGCTCGGTCAGCTTCTCGCGCGAGCCGAACAGCGACTCGCTGTAGAAGTCCGGATGCTTGGCCACGAAGCGCTCGACGAAAGCCGCAGCACGCGCCTGCGGCGCGAGGTCGCCGGTCGACGCCACGAACTTCGAGAATTCAGGCATCAGGTTCTGATACGGGCAGACCTGTGCCACCGCTGGAGTCGCGATGGCGAAGGCGAGCGCCGGAAGCAGGTTCGACAGTTTCATTTACCGCAGAGGATACTTAACGCCTGGCAAAGCCGTAAATGGAGAACACCGGGTGACTGCATTGTTGCGCGATCGAAGCCGCGCCGGGAGCGGGCGCGTCGGCATGGTCGAGCTGTTCTTCGACCTGGTGTTCGTGTTCGCAGTTACGCAGCTGTCGCACACATTGCTGCACGAGCTGACGTTCGCGAACCTCGTGCACGTGACGCTGCTGTTCCTGGCGGTGTGGTGGGTGTGGATGTACACGGCGTGGACGACGAACTGGCTCGATCCCGAGCAGCTGCCGGTGCGCATCTGCATGTTCGTGTTGACCGTCATCGGCCTGTTCCTGTCGGTGTCGATTCCCGGGTCGTTCGCCGAGCGCGGTCCGGTGTTCGCAATCGCTTATGCCTCGATGCAGGTGGGGCGGACCCTGTTCATGCTGTGGGCTGTGCGGAACGCCTCCGCGCGTCTCGCAACGACGTTCCAGCGCATCACGGTCTGGTTCGCGTTGTCCGGCGCACTGTGGATTGTCGGTGGTTTCGCAGATCCGACGGTCCGCCTCGGGTGGTGGGCGCTGGCTCTCGCAGTCGAGTTGATCGGTCCGTGGGCGCTCTTCTGGGTGCCGGGGCTCGGCAAGTCGTCGGTGACGGATTGGAACGTCGACGGCGGTCACATGGCGGAGCGCTGTTCGTTGTTCATCATCATCGCGCTCGGCGAGTCGCTGCTCGTCACCGGCGCGACGTTCGCCGAGCTGACGTGGAATTGGATGATACTGACGGCGTTCTTCAGCACCGTGCTCGGCAGCATCCTGATGTGGTGGATCTACTTCGACACCGGCGCGGAGCGTGCGGCGCACCGCATCCAGCACGCGAGCGATCCCGGTCGACAGGCGCGCTCGGCCTACACGTACGTGCACATCGTGATCGTCGCAGGAATCGTCGTCTGTGCGGTGGCCGATGAGGTCGTGCTGATGCATCCCGATCACGGCAGCGATGCCGCGTATCTGGCAATCCTCGGCGGACCCGCCTGCTATCTGCTCGGCGCTGCGTGGTTCAAGTGGCTGACGAACGATCGCCGGACGCCTCCGCTTTCGCACATGATCGGTCTAGTGCTGCTGGCGATGCTCGCATGGCCGGCGTTCACCCACGCGATTACGCCGTTGATCTGCGGCGTCGCGACCACGCTGGTGTTCGCCGTAGTTGCGTGCTGGGAAGCGATGTCACTCTCAGCGAGGAGCGCGGCGCGCGCGGCCGAGTGATCCGTCAGCGAGCGGGCCGCTCGTCGCTCAGCCACTTCACTGCCGCAACCATGTCGTTGTAGAACACCCGATAGTCGCCTTCGCCGAATGCAATGCGGGCCAGGAACGCGAGCTTGCTGTTGGGAACGACCAGCGCGCGGCGCAGGTGGACCGGGCCGAGTTGCTCGTCGAGCTCGCGTTGCACCCAGGGAATGTCGATCGGCGGCGCCTCCATCTCGAGCGTGTCGTACAGGACCTTGCCGCGTCCCGCATCCTTTACGAGGAACAGCACGCGTTCCTGGCATTCGCGCAGCAGCGCTTCCGTGGGCTCGCCGCGCACGCGCGCGATGATCAAGTCGCCGACTACCTCCACCCACAATTGAGCGTTCATGAGGCAGCTGCGCGCAGGTGCGCAGTATTCGTTACGAATGTACGCACGTCCGGATCGTCATTGAACAGGGGCACGTCGAAGAACCGATAAGCGTCCAGCCAGTCGCGCAGCGACTCGGCGATCGCGAGCGCAAACCTCATCGTGTAAGGCGAAGCAGAGGCATCGCAGACCTGCTGCGCCTGGCTCATGGCCAGCGGCTCGAAGGACAGGCTCAAGCGTTCCAGCTCGCAACGGAAGTATCCCGCTGCATCGCCGACGATGGCGTTCTCGGTGACGAACGAGCGCAAGCGCTCCTCGGCGCGCGGGAAGTGAACGGCGGCAAACCACTCGGTATGCCCGCCCGCTTCCGGCGGCACCCACGTCGGGCAGTCGATACGAAATTCCGCGAGCTCGTCCTTCAGCGTCGACTCGATCGCCCGCGCGTCCGCTTCACTTGCCACGCGCAACAGCCGCGACTGGTCGAGATCGAAGCGCTCGTAATAGCGGCGGCTGAAGCAATGGATCCGCTGCAGCGGATTGCACGAGAACCCGACCTTGAACGCCGAGCAGTCGGCGAGGGCGAACACGTATACGAACCAGGACGAGTCGTTCAAGGGGTTGCCATTCCGCAATCGGCGCCTGTTCTGGGTACCGCCGCAATTCCAATCTGGGGGTGCCGCCGGCGCAACTTGGGTAAGTCGCCCGATTCGCGCCCGCGGTCGCAATTTTATCCTGTGCCGGCAGTGACTACAGACGCTAGTTGAGTTTGGCCGGGGTTTGCCAGGGATAGGGCCGGGGATGGCCGGGAGCATTCGCGGAAGGTTGGCGTCGAGGGGCCTGCGCCACACACGTGTTTTACCCACAACCGGGGAAGGAAGCGATATGAAAGCGAATCTCAAGAAACCGATCCTGACGCTGCTGGCCACCGCGATTTCGTGCGCGTTGCCGCTGGTCGCCGGAGCGACCGACCAGGCCGACACCGACACGCACTACTCGAGGAACTTCACGCCGATCGTGAACAAGGTGCGCGATGTCGTGCTCGGCTTCTCCAGGAAGCAGCTCGAGGCCTACAACAAGGCCAAGACGCCGTGCGTGACCGGACCGGAGTTCGGCGCGATGGGCGTGCACTTCATCAACACCGACAACATGGACGGCATCCTGGACGTGAACAAGCCCGAGGCGCTGATCTACGAGCCGCAGTCGAACGGGCGCATGCGCCTGGTCGGCGTCGAATTCATCGTGCCGAAGCCGGCTTGGGACGCGCTGCATCCGGATGCGCTGGACCGGCCGGCGCTGGAGGGCCACCTGTTGAACTTCGTCGGCGAGCCGAACCGCTACGGCCTGCCCGGGTTCTACGAGATCCACGTCTGGGCGTTCGAGGACAACCGCAAAGGTGCCCTGACGGACTGGAATCCCGCCGTGACCTGCGAGAAACAGCGTCTGCCGGCCAACTGATCGGCTGACGTTGCTGGGGGACGCGCCCGCCTCGGCGAGGAGGCGGGCGACGTCTTAGCGGACAGGTGGTTTGCGGAGGTGCCAGTCGATGGAGCGGAGTACTAAACCGGAAATATCTCTCGCCAAGATCGCCAAGACGCCAAGGAAAGGCAAAGAGAGAGAGGCTGAAAGTTGAAGAGGGGTCCCGTCGTCCGCCTTCTCTCCGAACCTGTTTCCCTTTTCTTCTTGGCGCCTTGGCGATCTTGGCGAGAGACATTCTTTACTCTTACTTCTTCGCCGCAAACACCTCTGGAATCTGCCTGCCACGACCTTCATTCACTCCGCCACGCAAGCGGCAAGGAAGGCGTTGACCAGCGGCGCGGGCTGGCCGCGCAGCACGGCGCGCTCGGGCTGGAACAGCGTCGCGACGAAGAACGGATGGCCGTCGAGCTCGACGGCGCGCAAGTCGCCGGTATCGTCCCGCGCCGTTTCCCGCAGCGGCCCCGCCACGAGCGAAGCGCGGAAATCGGGATTCACGCCGTAGCTGCAGCGATACTCTTCAGTCGCTTCGTCCGTGCCGTAGGCGGCGGCTATGCGCGTCCCGGGAAGCAGTTGGATCGAGCCGCTGCCGTCGAGGATTCCGCACGACAACGGCGAAATAACGGCGAGTGCCGCCGTGGAATCGGTTTCGCCGGTCGTCGCATCCTGCCAGCCGAGCACGTTGCGTGCGTACTCGATGACTGCATGTTGAAAGCCGCCGCACGTGCCCAGGAACGGGATGCGCCCTTCCCGCGCGCAGCGGATCGCGATCAGCGCTCCCTCCATGCTTCGATACGGGCTGGCGGGAACGCACCACAGACCGTCGAAGGCTGCGACGCGGCTCGCGGATTTGATCCGTTCCGTCGGCACCCACTCATATGCCGCCTCGATGTTGAGCACGGCAGCGGCGTTCTCCAGCGCGAGCGGAATCGCGACGTGAGCCGGTACCGAATCGCTGCGATCGCCGATGAGGCCGATCGTCACCCGTCCCTTCATATTGCTTCCCGACCGCCGACGTTGTTGTTATCTGTTGTGCGCAAGCGTACGCCGACACGGCCGCGCATCGCGGAAGATTTTACAGAACGGCTGCGCGATCAGAGCGGCGGGAGCGTTGCGCTCGCCACAGCGACTTCGGGAATACTGACGTAACGCTCGCGGAACTCCGGCGGCCAGCGCATCGGCCGGCCGCTCGACAACTCGATGCAGGCGTATTCGATCTCGGCGCGCGCCAGCGTGCTCTCGTCCGCCAGGCGCACGATCTGAAAACGGCGGCGCACCCGCAGGCGGCTGTCCACCGGCACGATCCAGGTCGCCACGTGCACGGCGTCGCCGAGCAGAGCAGGGCGCAGGTACTGGATGACGGTGCGCACGACAGCCATGCCGCGGTCGATCTCCAGGCACCGTTCGATCGGCAACCCGAGCGCCGCAGAGTGATCCCACGCGATGCGATCGCACCAGGTCACGTACACGGCGTTGTTGACGTGGTTGTAGGCGTCGATGTCGGCGGCGCCCACCTCGAGGTCGATGATATGCGGCGCCGGCAGGTCGAATTCGTTTGCGGGGCTCATTCGCGCACGACCTTGCCGCCCTTCATCACGAGGCGGATCTGGCGCAGCGCGCGGATGTCAGCGGTCGGATCGCCCGTGACTGCAACGAGGTCGGCGAACAGTCCGGCGCGGATCGCACCGACGCGGTCGTCGATATGAAAGGCGCGAGCATTGACGGATGTGGCTGCCATCAACACCTCGCGCGCCCGCATTCCGGCGTCCTGCATGAGCTCGAGCTCGCGGATGTTCTCGCCGTGCGCGAACACTCCGACGTCGCCGCCTGCGCAAATGATCACGCCGGCCGCGCGTGCCGCCTTGAAGCTTGCGCGTCCGACCTCTACGACCGCTGGCGCGGGTTCGCGGCCATCCCAACCCTGGTAGCGGGCGACGGCGTCGTTGGCCGCAAGCGTCGGACACAACACGATTCCGCGATCCTTCATCGCGCGGAAGATTTCTTTCGTGCCGCCGTAGCCGTGCTCGATCGTGTCGACGCCGGCTGCGATCGAGCGACGCATACCTTCCTCGGTTGTCGAATGCGCAGCGACCGTGCGACCGGCGTCATGAGCAGCCGCGGTGGCGGCGCGCAGCTCCGCCTCCGACATCGTTGGTCGCCGCTCTTCGCCCGGCCGCCAGCGATAGTCAGCGTAGAGCTTGACAACATCGGCGCCCGCTGCGATCTGCCGGCGGACCGCGCGCACGATGTCCTCGCCGGTTGCTTCCTCTGCGCCTTGCGGCACTTCGACGCCTGGCTCGAAGCCTTTCGGTCCGTATGCACCGCTCGCCACGATCGCGCGCGTCGCGACCAGCATCCTCGGGCCGGGCACGATGCCTTCGTCGATCGCCTGCTTCAGTCCGACATCTGCGTACCCGGCGCCTTCGGTGCCGAGGTCGCGTGTGGTCGTGAACCCGGCCATCAGCGTGGCGCGCGCCGCGGTTACTGCTCGCGCCGTCCGGAGCGCGATGGACTCGTGCAGGACCTGGTCGTCCCAGCTGGTCTCGTTGTACGGATGCAGGAACAGATGACTGTGGCCTTCGATCAGGCCCGGCAGGAGCGTCGCGTCGGGAAGATCGATCTCTCGGGCGCCGGCGGTCGCGACATCAGTGCCAGCAGCGATGATGCGCTCGCCCCTGACGAGCACACGCCAGCCGACGTGCATCGTCGCGCCGTCGAATACGCGGGCAGGGCGCAGCACGATTGCAGTCTCGGCGGCGGGTTCGGCGGCCGCAGCTGCAGCCGTCGCAGTCAGCGCCATCAGCAAAATGAGGATTCGCATGCTGCATAGAGTAACGCAGGATGCGCCACCGACCTCCGCTCAGTCGGAACGCTGCAAGGTGTAGCGCAGGACGGCGCGGCTGCCGGGCCGCAGGCGGAAAGTCCACTGGATGTCGCCATCCTTGAGCGTATGCGACTGCGACTCGCGGACGATGCGGAAGCCCTCGCCTTCGCTCGGCTGGCGATATTCGAGTGTGATCGGCACCGGCTTGTCGTTGCCGAGCCGCACCTCGACGCTGAAGCGCTCCTCGTTGTGGTCCGAACGTACGATCGTCCGCTCTTCGGTGACGCGCGGCTCGATCCACACGTCCATGGCGAGCCCGAGCTCCAGCTCGACCGGCAGGCCCACTGGGATATCGTCGATGTTGTCCTGCCCGGCCAGCAGCGCGCCGGCGCCGCTCGATTCCATGACCGACACGACGCCGGCGGGCAGCGGCTTGCCGAGTCCTTCGCTCTCCTTGTTCAGTAGCCGCAGCAGGACCGCCGCACGCCGCGGGACGAAATCGTTATCGTCCATGATCGACTCTTCGATCGCTCTGAATGTGTAGATGCGCGTGAACGGCACGCGCTTCTCACTCAGGAACTGCACCTGCTTCGACTGACGCGCGGCGATCGTCGTCGGCTCCGGCACGGCGTAGAGCTTGTAGTCGCCGAGCTCGCGCATTTGCGCCAGCGGTACGCGCGAGCCGGTCACGGCGACTTCCTCGACACTATCGGCTGCCCGAAGCATGCCGCGATTGAGGGTTATGGCCCGCTTGAACATTCTTTCGCCCTCGGGGCGATACTTCGCAAACGAGCCGATCGGCCAGCACGAGGAGCTCTCAGTCACGGTCGCTGGCCCGGGTGGTTGCGTCTCCTCCTCATCGCGCGCGAGGTTGCCGGCGACGACCTCGGCGGGTGTGTTCGCGAACGTCGTGCCCGCGCGATTGACCAGAGTGAGCCAGCCCGTGAGGCTCAAGGTGCGATCGTCGGGATCGATGCGTGCGACATAGTCGGCAGACCAATCGATGCCGAGTGCGAGGTAACTCAGCTGCACGGTGTACTTGCCGGCAGTCGCAGCGCGGATGGTCATCGACAATCGCGGCTCGTCGGCGAGTCCGGGCGGTATGCGCTGGAAGACCAGCTTCTCGGCCAGGCCGCTGCAGTTGAGCGCTTCGGTCTTGCCGTCGACGTCGAGAACAACGCCGTCGGGGCCGGTGCGCAGGATTGCTTCGCGCACAGTCGTACGGCCCGTCGCGCCGTCGGTGCGCACGACTTGCACGTGCTCGCCGTGCGATTTCGCGATCACGGCGCCGGGCGTCAACAGGTCGTAATCGAAGTTGCTCTCGAGGATCGCAGCCGGCAGTCCTTCGAGTGCGGCGGTCTGCGGCACGATTGCGTCGGCAACCCCGCGAAAGACGATGACGGAGGTGCCTGCAGGAATCTCGATAGTGCGCGTCTCGCTCACCATCACGAGGCCGGACGCGTCCGCGTAGTCGAAGTCGTATTGCTCTTCGTCTGCGTACGGCGTCACGTCGGTCTGGGGACTTCGATAGATCGTGACGCGCACGGCGTCTGGCGCGGACGACACGATGTCGGCCAGTGCAGCGGATGACAGAAGCGCACATGCGAATGCCCCCACCCAAACCCTCCCCCGCCTTGCGGGGGAGGGCAGGGAGGGGGCAAGTGCTCCAACGCACATAGAACTCACCAACCGGTCTCGACCGTGAACGTCAGCTTCGTTTCGCCGTTTGCAGCGACCGGCACGCTCCACTGCAGCGTGTACGCATCCGGTCGCGTGCTCTTGATGCTTTCCTCGAGCACCTTGCCCTCGCGCCACAGCCCGCCCTGGCGAATGTCGAGCGTCACCGGCTCGCTCCGTGCATTGCTTGCGACGTATTCCATCGAATAGCGCGAGCGCCAGAATCCCGCGCGCTCCTGCTTGACCAAGGTCGGCTTCACCGTGACGTCGAAGGCGTCGCCGGTCTTGACCGAAATCTCCGAGCCCTGCGGGATGTGGCCGATGCGATTCTCGCCGATGAAACGCGGCTTGCCGTCGGTGTCGCGCACGTACACGCGCACCATGCCCGCGGGCAGCTGCGAGCCGAGTCCTCCGCGCGAAGAGTTGGAGAAGCGAACGACGACCGCCGCATGCTCCGGATCCGTGAGCGTCTGGAACCAGTCGGCGGAGTACTCGTAGACCTTGCGCGCAGCCACGCCCTGCGCATCGAGGAAGCCGACCTGCTTGGTCTGGTTGTCGGCGACTGTCGTGCGCTCGGCCAGCGGGTAGACGTAGTAGTCGGCGAGCGGTCGGCGCGCGCCTGGCTCGTTGCCGGCTTGCCGGGCGGCGAGCATGCGACGCTGCTGCTCCATGTACTGCTGTTGCTGCCAGTCGTATTGCTCGGACCGCACGATGTTGATATCGCCCGCCACGAGCTGCGTCACTGCGTTACTGAACGTCGTGCCGGACTTGTTCGTGAGCGTGACCCAGCCCTGCATGTCGAGCTTCTTGGCCTGCTCGTCGAACAGCGCGACATAGTCGGCCTTCCAGGAAAGCCCGGTCGTCAGGTAGCTCAGCGTCGCGTCCCGCCGTCCCGCGGCGTTCGACTGGACGTTGATCGACAGCGTCGGCCGCGCACGCAGATTCTCCGGCACCTTGTCGAAGATCACGCGCGTCGGCGCGCCGTCTGCACGCAGCACTTCGATGCGATCGCCGATCTTCAGCACGACGCCTTCGTTCACGGACAACACCGTCGCGGTCTCCGTGACTTCGTTGCCGTTCCCCGGATTCGTGCGCACGATCTGCACCTGGCGCCCGACCGCCTTCTCCATCATCTTGGAGGGCGTCAGCAGATCGAAATCGAAATTCTGCTCGACGATCTCCACGCCGGTCGCCGACAGCGCCACCGTTTCGGGACGGATGCTCGCGGACACGTCTTTGAACTCGAGCCGCGAGCGCCCTGACGTGAAATCGAGCGAGCGCACGTCTTCGACCAGCGCGAGGTCCTGGTTGTAGATCGTGAGCGCGAGGCGCTGACCTTCTGCCGAGGCGGCGTGTGCCTGTCCGGACAAAGCGAGGGCGATGGCCAACCCGATTGCATGGCGGTTCATTGTTCTTGCTCTCATGTTCTTGCTCCGAGGGCTTCACTGCTATTAACGACGGGCCGACGACGTCGGGTCAAGTGTCCATACTTGCGCCCGCACGACGGCCGCGTACGATGCTCAGCACGATGAGCTCCATGAATCGTGCTCTGCTTTCGCTCGTTCTGGTGCATGCCGCGGCCAGCCTGGTGCACTTCGTGCACAACGCCGCATATCTCGCCGACTATCCGAATATGCCTGTGTGGATTTCGCCCGCCGGTATCTACGGAGTGTGGTTAGCGGAAGCCGCGGTCGGTGCACTGGGCGTGCTGCTGATGTTGCGCGGTCGAAGGCTGGGTCTTGCGCTGATCGCGCTGTATGCAGTGCTCGGTCTCGCCGGTCTGGATCACTACACGCTTGCGCCGATCTCTGCCCACACACTCGCGATGAACGCGACGATCTGGCTGGAAACCGCGACGGCGATCATCCTGCTCGGATGCATCGGCGGCGTGCTCGTCGCGCGCCGGAGCATGGCGGCCTGACCATGTTGACCTACATGTACTTCGGCACCAACGATCTCGAGCGCGCGATCGAGTTTCTACAACGCGACGCTCGGCGCGCTCGGCAACGGCAGCATGGCGGCCTTTCGTGCTCGCTCGTGGCAGGAAGTGGACGACTTTCATGCGGCCGCACTACAACCCAGACTTCTACGCAGCGTACGTACGCGATCCGGACGGCAACAAGCTCGCGGCGCTCTGCCGCGGCTTCACTGCGCGCCCCTGATCCTCACTTACGGCACGCGACTTCCTTCTCCATGAATTGCTTCAGCATCGGCGGCTTCTCCGGCTCGCTCTGACCTGCCTTCTTCGCTGCGACAGCGCGCGGCATCCAATCTGCCGAGTCCAGTCCCATTTGCGCGACATCGGCATCCGACATCGAGTCGACGAGACCTCGCATACAAGGGCAATAGCTGTCGCCCGCATTGGAGGCCATGGGCAGCTTCGCGCAATCGTCCCCGTACATCCGGCGCGCCATGCTTGCGGCGCAGGGATGGACGATCGCGGGTGTGTAGCGCTGCGTAAACTCGTCCTCGGTGATCGATGCGTCGCGTTCGTCCTTCGGCATCTCAGTGCGCAACTGTCTTGCGCGCTCGGGCATGCACGTGCACATCAGGTCCAGCCCGCTGAGCATCATGTAAGCTTCCTGCAGCTTGCCCGCGGCTCTGGCCTGCTCGGCGTCGCGTTCCATGTCCGTGCGGCGCCGGTCGCATTGCAGAGTGGCCAGCTGCTCGAATGCCAGCAGCAGTCTTCCGGCTGTCGGCACTGCGTTGCGGGCTTCGCTCAAGCTGCGCATGTGCTCCTCCTCCCGGCGGAATTGCGCACAGTCCCATCCTTTGTATCGACCGTAGTCGTCGGCGGCCAGCTGATCCAGCTCCTTGCTCAACGCGATCAGTTTCTTCTCGTCGATACGCATGCGCTTCGGCGCGGTGACGACCCAGCAGCGGTCTGCTCTCCCGCAAGCTCGCGCGCTCGCTTCCGGGTAGCCCAGGCGACGCAGCTTTGCCGCAAAGCTCGTAGCGTAGTGCTCGCGAGTCTCGGGACGATCCACGAAGTCGATCCGGATCTCGATGTCGACCTCCTGCGAAGGATCGCCGCCGAGCTGCTTGAAGCGCGCGATGCGCTCGCGCTCGTGGAAAGGATCTTCGTCGTCGTAAGTGCCGCCCGCCGCCAGCGCGTTCGCGACACCGGACAGTGCCAGCACTATCGTTGCGAAGAACCGTGTCATTTGCCTTCTCCAGAGGCCTGGAAGAGTCCGCGCACCGCGATGTTCCGCTCGCCCAGAGGCAGCGCGCGAATGGCTTCATAGAACTCAAGGGTGGATTGGCACAGCAGCTGCGGTTCGTCCGCATGAGCTGCGGGATTCTTCATGACCGCCGCGATCTCCGGCGAGAATCGCGTGGCGAGTCGCTCCATGAGCTCCGCGTATTGCTGCAGATCGACAGCGGGCGCGGGCTTGCGATCGGCGGCCTTGATCGCCTGCCGCAACCAGAGCAGCTCGCGCTCGTACAGCTCTTTCGGCAACGTGTGCGTGATGTCCAGGCTCGAATTGGCGAGGAGCGCACAGGCTTCCTCACTGACATTGCGTGCGGCCCGCAACTGGTCGAGGCGGATCTGCAGGTAGGCGCGCAGGCTCGCATCGTCCGCGTTTCGCATCAGCTTCGCGTAGTAGCCCAGGATCACCTTCCGCGCTGCCGCCCACAACACCGCGTCGCTCGCTCCGCGCTGGTGCGGCCCCCAGGCTGCAGCGGCGGCGGCATTCGCAGCGCCCGGAAAGCGATCGTTGATCGCGGACACGATCGGATCGCCGGCATATTCGAATGCCAGGTACTGCTGCGAGTCGTATTTGCGCGGCTGCGCGGTCTCGCCGCCGGCGGACAGGCGAGTGATGACGTGAGCTTCGACCAGCTCGTCCCGTGCCGGATACCACATGTCGCTTGCCTGGGTGTTGCGGACGCGATCGAGAAACGTCTCCGACAGCCCGGCCTCGCGATACTTCTTCAGCATGTCCTCGGTCATCGCAGCATCGAGCTGCGGATCCATGCCGGGGAAAAAGGCGCGATGGAAGCCGATCTGCGCGTCTGGCGTGCCGGCGCGGTCCGCGCCGGCGAGCAAGATCAGGGTGCAGGCGCTCGCGCAATGAGTCTCGACGTACGTGTTCAACTTGCGCTGGCGAACCAGCCGCGCGATGTGGACGGCTTCCGCCATGCGTCCGCCGGGAGACTCCAGCACGACGGTGGTGATGCCGGGTGCCTGGTCGAGCTGCGCCTTCACTATGCTGGCCGAGCCTGCGCCGAACGCGCCGCTCAGGACGATGGCCTGCCGGTCGCGGGAAAATCTAACCTCGATCTGACCCACGGGATCGTGCCCCGAAGCGATGAGCCAGTACTCCCGCATCTGCGGCATCTGGTAAAGGAAAAAGTTGCTCGCCGTGCTCAAGACCACGAACACGATGAGGACCTGTACTACGGCGGCCCAGCCGCGCGCCCCACCGCGCTGCGAGTGATGGCCGGCCGAGCTCCACGCTCCGACTGCGGACCAGACCGTGACGACCAGCAACAGCGCGGTGATGCCGAGCACTGTTGCTGACGCTCCGCGCAAGGAAATGTTCTCGAGGTATTTCTTCGCGAGCTGGATCAGACCCAGGCAGACCAGCGTGGCGCCCAGGCAGTTCACCCAGAACGACACGGGCAGCGACAGCTGGCCGCGCCAGTGGCGCACGAAGTAGTTGGTGGCCGGGTCCTCGGGCTCGTAGGGCTCGCGAGCCTCGATGGTTTCCTTCGGCAGCGGCTCGAGGCCCGGATAGCTCGGCGGCGCTTCCGGGTCGACGATGACAGGCTCGTACTGCGCAGCGAGCCGCTCGCGTCGCAAGCGAGCCCAGATGACGAGCAGTCCGATGATGTTTACGACGAACGGCGCGAGCACGACGCTCGCCCTCGGGTCGAAGTAGGGTTGCTGCCGGGCGCCGAGCGCGAAGAAAGCGAGCATCATCGCGTTCGCCGCGATGGCCGTTCGCAGGAGGCGCGCCCTGGCCTCTACGGCAAACATCGTGAGCGTCATCGGGATGAACGCCACGAGTGTGCCCACGACCAGCTGCCTTTGCTCGATGCCGCCGCCGCTTACGAACAGCATCAGCAGAAAAATCGCAAACAGCAGGGCATTCATGAATCCGAGAAATCGGTTCATCTTTACTTATTGTCTCCGGATCGGCTGCGCTGGCCTCCGGACGAGCATCATACGCCCGCTCAGAAATTCTGCATCGTGTTGTGCAGAGTCCTGTCCGGCGGGGTGCAGACGTGCGAGATCGTTGAGCAGGGCGCGTGCAGCCGCTGGATCGCTTTCGTTTAACGCGTTCGCCATGCGCAGGAGCGGGTCGTAAGCGGGCCTGAAGTCTGGACTGATGCGCAACACGCCAAGCAACGGCTCTCGCACTTGCGCCAGCATGCGTCCGGCATCGCGCGTCGGCACGATGTCGCGCCCGACTTCGAGAAAACGATCGCGTGCCGACCAGTACGCCGCCAGGCGCGTGCTCCAGGCGGTGTCCGCGGAGCGGATCAGCTCGTCCGGAGCGATCCTTACTTCCCGCAGCAGCGCGAGCAACCGATCCCGCGGCAACGAATCGCCGGCGTAGACGAGGCGGGGTGCCCGATAGGCGACGATGGGCCGGTCGTCGGTGTTGATCGGTGCGTCACCGGCAAATCGGTCGAGTGCGTTCGGGCCGGCGATGAACGTGCCGAGCAGCGCGAAGTCATCGCCGATCGCGAGCTCTGCGGCCGTGCTCGCGACCTGCGTCAATCGCGCGCGGATCTGCTGCAGATCGAAGCCCTGGTCGTCGTTGCGCGCGACGAGCCCGATGACCGGCGTCTCCAGGCTGTTGGTCGCGAGAATCGCGTAGCCGTGCGGATACACGTCGATGAAGCTGCTCACGATGCTTCGCAACGTCTTCAGATCGAGCTGATGCAAGGGCAGCCATTGACAGAAGAGGCCATCGGCCGCGAGCCGCGCCTGAACTGCGCGGAAGTGCTCGACGGTGTACAGCGATCCCGAACCGCTGCGCGCGGGATGGAAGTTGTCGGCGATGATCACATCGTAGTGTTCGCGACTCGCTCGCACGAAGCGCCGCGCGTCGCCGGCCATGACGTGCAGCCGGTCGCTCTTGGCGAAGTACGACGACGCGGCGATGACTTCGGGCAGCAGCTCGACCGCATCGACCTGCAGCGCCGGATCGGCAGTGTCAGAGCTCGCAGTCACGCCCGTTCCGAGCCCGAGAAACAGCGCGCGATGCGGAGCAGGGTGCATCAGGATCGGCAGCCACGCCTGCCTGGAGTCGGTGAACGTGGTGGCGCTACTGCCTTCCTGCTGTCGATTGTCGATATGCAGCGTCGCGACGCCCGCAGCATCTTCGACCACGCTGACGGTCGCCATCGCTCCCTCTGTGTAGCTGACGAGCCGGCCGCCATCTGGCACGTCGACGATCGCGAGCGACGGCATCCATGCCGCGAACGCCGCCGTCGCGGCAACCGCAATCCACTGCGTCGGCGCGAACCACCCACGTCGCGACGACAGCAGCAGATAGCCGGCGGCAATCAACAGCATCGCGAACTTCGCTCCAACGTGAGGAACGAGGAGCACGCCACAAAAGAACGGCGCGACCGCCGCGCCGGCAGTGTTGATGCCGATCGCACGGCCGAAACTGACTCCGGATTCCGCGGCACGTGTGCACAGATGACTGAAGAGCGCGCCCATCACGAATGTCGG
>Ga0111539_10001797_pt1 | contig 28542 bp, 23 predicted proteins | sample RhiMethybrSRZTD1_FD_79667 | JGI IMG/M metagenome (GOLD analysis project Ga0111539, IMG submission 79667) | Populus rhizosphere microbial communities from Tennessee, USA - Rhizosphere MetaG P. TD hybrid SRZTD1 (version 2) (version 2) | ecosystem: Host-associated > Plants > Roots > Rhizosphere >...
GATCGTGGTGCTGCCGCACGTGGGGGGCTTGCACCCCCAGCGTGACTCGCTGGTAGCCGCCCTGTGGGTGGAGAACCTACGACGGTTTCTGGCCGGTCAACCGATGCGAGAAGTCGTCGACCGCGCCCGCGGCTATTGAAGGAGCCTGTCGTATCGAGGGTCGAGACCCGGCTTCGTCGGGGCTGCGAACCGAGCGCACACCAGAGGAGCGCCACGGCTTGGCCGGGGCGCTCCGAACGCGGGGGGGTTTGGGGGGCCATATCGGGGCCCCCATTTCTAGCGAGAGGCGGTCTGGGGCGGCAGGCGGGTTAGCGTGATCACGACTGGATCGCCGCCGGGCATCGTGCCGACGAGGCGATCGCCCACCAGCGTGAAGCCGAGCACCACCTCGGAGCCGCTCTCGAGGTGCCGCATCACCGCGTCGGCGCCGTTCAAACGATAGGAGAGGCGCACGCCGTTCGAGCCGGCGTAGCGGACCGGCCACGGGACGCCGGCGGCGATGACGTCGTTCATGTAGAGCGCGCCCACGCCGAGGGTCCCGTCCTGCAGGAGAGTCATCCGCGCGTCGCTCTGCCGCAGCGAATCGAAGATACCGAGGCCCTTCCACGTCCCGACCCAGTTGCCGGTCAGATCAACCGGCGGCGCCAGCGGCACGAGGTCGCCCCACCAGCCCTCCTTCATCGCCACTTCGCGGTCCGCCTCGCTGATGATCTTGGGATCGATGTTCCCGCCGGTGCGCTGCGAGAACTCCCAGTGGTTGCCGGAGGCGTAGTGCGACGGGTGCGCCGTCCAGGCGTTCCACTGGTCCTTGGACGCGCAACCCGACATCGAAAACAACACGGCGGCGAGGAGGAGGAACCACCAACGGAGACTGTCCATGTGCCGACTCCCTGAGACGAGTCGACCCGACGCGGATCGCAACTCCGTGACTTGCAAGGCGAGGACCATGGTTGACATATCAGCAAGTCTGCGAAGGGGCTACCGAATCTGACGAACAATTTCGGTGGGCCGTCGGCGCCGTGACGCTCTGTCGCGGCCCTCTGTTACAGTCCTGGCATGACCCGCCTCGTCGCAGCCGGCCTCTCCCCGGCGCTGGTGGAGCGGCTGAGCCAGCGCGAGCTCGACCGCCGGCTCGGGGTCGGCCTGCCGCTGGTGACCCTCGACGCCGAGGGCCGTCCCCACCCGATGCTGGTGTCCTACCTGGAGCTCCGGGCCTACGACGCGCGGACGCTTGGCCTCGTCATCCAGGCCGAGAGCACGAGCGCCCGAAATCTGGTCGAGCGGCGCGTCGGCACGCTGGTCGTCGTCGAGGCGGACACCATCGTTTACGCGAAGATGCACGCGCTCGACGGGCCGCTCGATGTCGCGGGTGGTGAGCCGTACGGCCTTGGCTACTTCCTGCTAGAGGTGGAGCAGGTGCTGGAGGACACCGCCGCAGACTGGGAGGCGGGAATGCGGGTCACCGAGACCATCCGCTACAGCCCGGTGCCGACCCTCGCCGAGCCTTGGGCGCGGGCGACGCTGGCCGCCCTGGCCACCCCGCGGGCTCGCGCCTGAGCTACCGCGTGGGCTTCTCGCGCTCCTTGTAGCGGCCGATCGTCACGTCCATCTCCTTCTGCTCGCCGGCCCGCAGGACGACCACCCGGACCCGCTTGCCGACCGGAGTAGAGGACACCACGCGCTGCAGATCGCGCGGCGCGTCCATCGGGGTGCCGTCGAGCGCGATGATCACGTCCTCGGCCCGGACGCCGCCCTGATCGGCGGGCTCGCCCGGCATCACGCCCTTCACGAGCACGCCCTTGGCCTCCCGGAGCTTCAGCCGGCCCAGATCGTCGTCGCCGATCTCGGCGATCGACACGCCGAGCCATCCCCACTCGACCTTGCCCTTGTCCACGAGCTGCGGCACCAGCAGCTTCACCAGGTTGGACGGGATCGCAAAGCCGATGGAGCCGTTGCGCGCCGCCATGCTGTTGACGCCCACCACCTGCCCGGCCATGTTGACGAGCGGGCCGCCGGAGTTGCCGGGATTGATCGCGGCATCGGTCTGGATGAAGTCGAAGCCGGGCGCGGCCACCGTGAGCGGCGCGCCCTTGCGGCTCACGATCCCGAAGGAGACCGACTGCTCGAGCCCGAACGGATGGCCGAGCGCCATGACGAACTCGCCGACGCGCAGACGGTTGGAGTCGCCGAGCGGCAGGGTCGGCAGGTTGGTCGCGCCCTCGATCCGCACGAGCGCCAGGTCCACCCGATCGTCCTGGCCGATCACCCGGCCGCTGAACCGACGGCCATCGGACAGCCTCACTTGGAGCGAGTCGGAGTCTTCGACGACGTGGGCGTTGGTCACGATCAGGCCGTTGGGGTCGATGAGAAAGCCGGAGCCGGTGCTGCGCCGGGGCTCGCCCGGGCTCGTCTCCTCGGCGTCCCGACCGCCGGCCCGCCGGACCCGCACGTGCACCAGCGCCGGCTTGAGCTTGTCGGCGAGGTCGGCCAGCAGGTCGTTGAATCGGATGAGCTCGGGGGCGGGCGTGATGGTGCTGTCTTCCCGCCAGTACTTCACGTCCTGGGCCCCGGCGGCTCCGACGAACACGGCGAGCACGAGGGTGAGGACGACCGCGAGCACGCTGCGACGGGAGCGAGACATACCCGACCTCCTTGTGCGCCAGTTCAGTATAGCTCTGCTGACGATCACCGACTCACCTCGCGCACCAGATGGCCCAGCTCGGGCAGCAGCAGCTTCTCGAGCGCGAGCCGGCAGGCATTGGGTGAGCCCGGGAGCGAGACGACGATGCGTCGGGCGTGGATGCCCATCTGCGCCCGGGACAGCATGGCGGCCGGGCCGACGTCCTGATAGGAGAGAACGCGGAAGAGCTCGCCGAATCCGGGCAGCCGCTTGTCGAGCAACGCCTCCACCGCCTCGTACGTCGAGTCGCGCGACGTGATGCCGGTGCCGCCGGTCAGGATGACCACCTGCACGCGCGGGTCGGCGCAGGCCTCGCGCACGATGCGCGCCACGTCGGCCGGCTCGTCGCGCACGACAGCGGACCCGATCACCGTGTGGCCGCCGCCGGTCAGGAGCTCGCGGATCGTCCGGCCTCCGGTGTCGGTCTCCGGCGTCTTGGTGTCGGACACCGTGAGGACAAAGCAGCCGACGGCCTTGGGCGCGGTGGCCTTGTGCTCGTCCGGTGTGGACATCGGACGCTGGCTCACGACGGCCTCTCTCCTCCATACGCGCGATCCAGAATCTCCACGAGGTGCAGCACGGGCAGATCGAGGCCGCGGTCGCGAAGCCCGACCTGGATCTGCAGAATGCAGCCGGGGTTGGCGGTGACCACCGCGTCCGCCCGCGTGGATTCGATGTTGCGCGTCTTGCGCCGCAGCAGGCGATCGGCCATCTCCGGCTGCGTGAGGTTGTAGATCCCGGCCGAGCCGCAGCACCAGTCGGACTCCGGCAGGTCCACCACGCGCAACCCGGGCAGCTGAGCTAGCAGCGCGCGCGGTTGCCGGCGAATCTTCTGGCCGTGAACGACGTGACAGGGATCGTGATACGTCACCGTCATCGGGATCGGGCGCAGCGGACCGCGCAGCGGCTCGCGCGCGAGGAACTCGGCGACGTCCTGGACGGTGGCCGCGAAGGCGGCAGCCCGCGCCGCCCACGCCGGCTCGTTCGCCAGCAACGCCCCGAAGGCCTTCATGTGCGAGCCGCAGCCCGAGGTGTTCACGATCACCGAGTCGGCGCGCGCCGCCTCGAAGGTCTCGATCGTCTTCTTGGCCATGGCCACGGCCCGCGCGTGATCACCGCCGTGCGCGTTGAGCGCGCCACAGCAACCTTGTCCGGCTGGGGCCACGACGTCCCAGCCGTTTCGCGCGAGCACGCGCGCGGTCGCCCGATTGTGCGCGCCGAAGACGACCGACTGCACGCAGCCGGTGAGCAGCGCCACGCGGCCGCGGCGCGGGTCCTCGGCGGGCGTGAACGGCGGCAGCGCGACCCGCGCGGCCGCGGGCGGGATCGAGGGCAGCAGCGCTTCCCACGCCGGCAGCGTGCCGGGCAGCAGGCGCGCGAGTCCCGAGCGCCGGACGAGCGCCTGCAGGCCGCTGGCCTGGTAGAGCCGCAGCCCCGCCGCGGAGGCGGCCAGGACGCGCGGGCGGCCGAGCAGGAGACCGAAGTTCAACCAGCGGAACGCGCGGCGTACCAGCCCGCCCGGCCGCTGTCGCTCGATCTCCGCCTTCGCGGCCTCGATCAGCCGCCCGTACGGCACGCCGGAGGGGCACGCGGTCTCGCACGCGCGGCAATCCAGACACAGCGAGAGGTGCTCGACCGTAGGGTCGCTGAGTCCGATGCGCCCCTCGGCGAGTGACTTGATGAGGAAGATGCGGCCGCGCGGCGAATCCATCTCGGTGCCCAGCTCGGCGAACGTCGGGCAGGAGGCCAGGCACAGGCCACAGTGCACGCACTGGTTGACGCCTTCCACGCTCAGCCCGTGCAGCGCGAGCGGCGCGGCCGGCGGCGGGCTCGATGTCGCGTGGGCCATGGCGGCGCTCAGATCCCCGCCACGAAGCGGCCGGGATTCAGCACGTTGTTCGGGTCGAGCTGCGCTTTGATGCGTTGCATGATCCGGCCCCCCGCGCCCGGATCATCCCACAGCGGCACCTGCGCCTTCACGGCGAGCGGCGCGCGCATGAGGTTGGCGTGACCACCGCCGGCGTGCGCGATCGTGCGCCAGTCGCCGAGCACGGCCGAGACGGTCGCCGTCTCGCCGCCGGCGAGCAACGCGCCGGTGACCACACCGACGCCGGCGTGGGCCGTCCACGCGCTGGCCAGCCCACGCTGGCGGGCGGCCTGCGCACCCTGCTCCATCGTCCCGGCCACCAGGGTCGGCAACACGCTGAAGCGCATCACCGCCGACGGTGACTCGGCCGCGGCGCGAGCCAGCGCGGCGAGCCGAGGCCACGTCGGCGGGGGCAGCGTGACCGGCGCCCGTCCGCCGAGCGGACCAACGAGCTTGGCCAGCTCCGCCACCTGCCACTGCACTTGCTCGGCGATGCCGTCGAATGCCACGACCAGCGCGGGCGTTGCCGCGGGGAGTCCAAGCGTCTCGGCGCAGACGCCGTCGACCATCTCGAGCGCGGTCGGGATGAGATCGCCGGCCAGCAGCGCTCGCGCCGCCGCGCCGGTATCTTTGAGACGATCGAAGCCGACGGCCACCAGCCGCTCCTCGTCCGGCACCGGCCGCAGCTTGAACGTCGTCTCCACGATGACGCCCAGTGTTCCGTGCGAGCCGACGAAGAGCTTGGGCAAGTCATAGCCCGCCACGTTCTTCACGACCTTGCCGCCGCCGCGCAGGAGCGAGCCGTCGGCGGTGACGACCGTGAGTCCGATGAGGAGATCGCGCACGGTGCCGTAGAGCTGGCGCCGCGGGCCGGAGGCATTGGCCGCCACCACGCCCCCGAGCGTCGCCCGCTCGGCGTCGGGAGGATCGAGTGAGAGCCACTGACCGCGGGCCCGGAGGGCGGTCTGGAGATCGGCGACGGTCATCCCCGCTTCCGCGGTGACCGTCAGGTCGCCGGGCTCGTGTTCCAGGAGACGGCCGAGCCGGCGCAGGCCGAGTACGATGCCGGCCCGCGGCGGGGGCGGGCCGACGTCGACAGCGCTACCGCCACCCCACGGCATCAGCGGCACTCCGGACTCCGCGGCCACGCGCACGACGGCGGCCACCTCCGCCGGCGAGCCCGGGAACACGGCCGCGTCGGGCGTGCGGCCTTCGACGACGAAGGGGGACAGATCCACTCCCGACAGGACGTGGGCGGCGCCGACGGCGGCGTGGAGCTTGTCGAGGAGAGTGGCCAACCGCCGACGTGCCGCCCGCGCTCAGAAGCGCTGGGCGAGGCCCCGCTCTTCGATCGGGTGCGGTCGGTAGGCGACCGACCCGGCCTCACCACACGACTTCTTCGTGGGGAACACCTTGCCCGGATTGCACAGCCCGGTGGGGTTGAACGCCACCTTCAATCGCTGCATGAACGCCAGGTCGGCCTCGGAAAAGATGAAGGGCATGAAGTCGGCCTTCTCCAGTCCGATGCCGTGCTCGCCGGAGATCGAGCCGCCGACTTCCGCGCAGACCTTCATGATCGCAGCACCGGCCGCTACCACCCGCGCCTCTTCGCCGGGCACGCGCGGATCGTAGAGGATGTTCGGATGCAGATTGCCGTCGCCGGCGTGGAACACGTTGCCCACGCGGAGTCCGTGCGCGGCGACGATCTCGTTCACGCGCGCCAGCACCTGGGGCAGACGCGTGCGCGGGATGACGCCGTCCATCACCATGTAGGCGGGCGAGATCCGGCCGTACGCGCCGAAGGCCGACTTGCGGCCCTTCCAGAGCAGCTGCCGCTCCGCCTCGTCGGCGGCGGCCCGGACCTCACGCGCGCCCGATTCCCGGCACGCGGCCACGATGTGCTCCGTCTGGATGTCCAGGCCGGCGGCGAGACCATCGATCTCGATCAGCAGGGCGGCGGCGGCGTCACGCGGGTATCCGCAGCCGAACGCGTCCTCCACCGCCTGGATGGTGAGCTGATCGATCATCTCCATGGCGGCCGGCACCAGGCCGCCAGCGATGATCGCCGAGACCGCCGCCGAGGCCTGATCGATCTGGTCGAAGACGGCGAGCACGGTCTTCACGGCGGCGGGCTTGCGGAGGATCCGTACGACGATCTTGGTCGCGATGCCGAAGGTGCCTTCCGAGCCCACGAACACGCCGACCAGGTCGTAGCCCAGCGCCTCGCGCGTGCGGCCGCCGAGCCACACGATCTCGCCGTCGGGCATGACGACCTCGAGGCCCAGCACGTGGTTGACCGTCACGCCGTACTTCAGCGTGTGCGGCCCGCCCGAGTTGTTCGCGATGTTGCCCCCGATCGTGCACGCCTGCTGACTCGAGGGATCGGGCGCGTAGTAAAAGCCGTGGGGCCCGACCGCCCACGAGAGATGGAGATTCACCAGTCCGGGCTCGACCACCGCGATCTGGTTGTCGTAGTCCACCTCGAGCACGCGATTCATCAGCATCAGCGACAGCACGATGCCGCCTTCGGCCGGCAGGCACCCGCCGGAGAGTCCGGTGCCGGCTCCGCGCGCCACGAACGGCAGGCCTTCCCGCCCGGCGATCCGCACGACGGCCGAGACCTGTTCGGCGGATGTCGGGAACACGACGAAGTCCGCGAGCGCGCGGAAGAGTGTCAGGCCATCCGACTCGTAGACGAGCAGCTCGTCGGGCTCGGAGAGGACGCCGCCCGGGCCCACCACGCCCTCGAGCTCGCGGCGGAGGCTGGACTTACGGTCGGCGGCAAGCGTGGCCATGGGGATGCCCGAAGTATACCTCTGACTAGGCCAGGAACGTCCGGGCGGCCCCGACGATCGCGTCGGCATCGATTCCGTAGTGCCGGTAGAGATCCTGCCGCGTGCCCGACTGACCAAACGAGTCCACGCCGAGCGCGAGCTGCGGCACGCCGAGCGCACCGCCCAGAAACGCCAGGACATGCGAGTGACCGTCCAGCACCGACACCACCGGCACGTCCTCCTCGTCGGCGCCCACCAGCGTTTCCAGGTAGGGCCGGGGCTCGCGCAGTCCCCGGTAGAGGCGGTCGGGGCTGGTGACGACGAACAGGCTCGGGAAGGCGCCCTGCTCGCGCAGGCGCTGGGCGGCGACGATAGCCGGCGGCACCACCGCACCGGTGGCGAAGAGATGCACGGCGGCCTCGGGATGCCACCCCTCCGTCACCCGGCCGTCGATCAACCGGTAGCCGCCGGCGAGCACCGCCCCCCGGTGGCCATCATCCGCGGGTGGGGCCAGGCGCTGATCCACGGGCGCGGTGCTCAGACGCAGATAGAGACTCTCGCGCCGTTCGGCCACCGCGCGCAGTCCGGCCAGCAGGATCCACTCCACCTCGCGCGCGAACGCCGGCTCGTAGTAGGCGATGTCGGGCAGCGCGACGCCGATGCCGGGCGTGATGACCGACTGATGCGCGCCGCCCTCGGGCGCCAGCGTGACGCCCGAGGGCGTGGCGACCACGATGAAGCGCGCGCCGCAGTAGAGCGCGTGGTAGAGCGCATCGAGGCCGCGCGTGATGAACGGATCGTAGAGCGTGCCGATCGGCAGCAAGGTCTGGCCGGACAGCTCGGCCGTGAGTCCGAGGGCGGCCAGCAGCAGGAACAGGTCGTGCTCGGCGATGCCGATCTCCACGTGCTGGCCGCGGGGCCCTTCCCGCCACCGGAGCGCCTGGGGCGTGTCGGCGAAGGGATCCGGCCGGGCGGCGGGATAGTAGATGCCCTTGCGGTTCATCCAGCCGGCCAGGTGCGTGGTGACCGCGACGTCCGCGGAGACCGTCACGAGCGCGTCGCCCACCGGCTGGCGGCCAAGCGCGGCCAGGACTCGACCGAACGCCTCCTGCGTCGAGGTCTCGTCGGGATACGTCTCGTCGATCTCGTCGGGAATTTCGGTCGGCGCGGGCAGCGGCGGCGCCGAGAACAGCGGCGGCAGTGTCCGGATGTGTGCGGCCTCCGGCGTGCCGGGCGCGAACCCCGCCCACTCGTCGCCGGGCGTCACGCCGAACACCCGCCGCAGCTCATCCATCTGCGCCGCCGTCGTGACCGCCGTGTGATTGAGCGGGTCGCCGGCGAACGGCAGGCCCCAACCCTTGATCGTGTGGGCCAGGATCACGGACGGCCGTTCGCGCTCCTGCGCGGCCGCGGCGTAGGCGTCGAGGATCAACCCCAGGTCGTGACCACCGACGTCGGCCACCAGTGTGGCCAGGGCGTCGTCGCTCACGTCAGCGAGCAGACGGTCGAGCGCGCCGTCGATGCCGCCTGCAGCGTCGGTCATCAGCGCCTTGCGTACGCCGCCGGCCGGTACGCGCAGCAGTCGCTGGTACTCGACGTTCGACATCGCTTGCAATCGCGCCTGCAGGCGCTCACCGCCCGGTCGCGCGAACAGGGCGTGCAGCCGCCGGCCCCAGCGCAGCTCCTCCACTCGCCAGCCACTTGCGCGAAACATCTCGGCGAGCTGCGTGGGCCGCGCGTCGGGCACGACGCGGTCGAGGCTCTGGCGATTGACGTCGACGATCCACAGCACGTCGCCGAGCCGCCGCACGACCTCTTCGCCCAGCGCCTCCCAGACGTTGCCCTCGTCCAGCTCGGCGTCGCCCACCATCACGACGAAGCGCTCGGGCGTGGCGGCGCCGCCGTGATCGAGCAGATAGCGCGTGGCCAGGCCGCCGAACGTGGCGGCGACCGCGCCCAGCCCCATCGAGCCGGTCGACAGATCGACCACGCCCGGGTTCTTGCGCCGGCTTGGATAGGCCTGCAGACCGCCGAAGGTCCGGAGCGCCTGCAGGTCCTCGACGCCGAGGCGGCCGCGCAGGTACTGGATCGCGTAGAACGCGGGCGAGGCGTGGGCCTTGACCGCGACGACGTCGGTCGGGCGCAGCGTCGCGAAGTACAGCGCGGTCAGCAAGCTCACCGACGAGGCGGAGGACGCCTGGTGCCCGCCGACCTTCAGCCCGTCGACGGGGCGCGCGGTGTTGGCGTGGTGGACCATCCAGGCGCTCAGCCACAACACCCGGCGCTGGATGCGTTCGAGGACCTCGAGATCGATCGCGGCCATGGCTGAGTATACGGCGGGCTTCGACCCGCGCGGAGGGGGCCGGGCTGGTGGTGCTTCGGTCGGTCGCTCTACGCGACTTCGATGGCGTTACGACCCAGACGCTTGGCAATGTAGAGGGCGCGGTCCGCCGCGGGCATCAGATCCTCGCTGGCCACCGCATCGTCCGGCATCCCGGCCACGCCCACGCTCACCGTCAGCGGCCCGTGCGGGAAGGGATGGCGCTCGATCACGTCCTTGATGCGCTGAGCGTACTTGACCGCGCCGGCCTTCGGCGTGTTCACGAGGAGCACGGCGAATTCGTCTCCGCCGTAGCGCGTGACAACCGAGAAGCTGCGCGAGTGCGCGCTGATGACCCGGGCCGCTTCCTTCAGCGTGTCGTCACCGGCGCGGTGACCGAGCTCGTCGTTGATCCACTTGAAGCGGTCGAGGTCGATGAGGACCAGCGACAGGGGCTCGGCGAAGCGCGTATGCCGCTTGGACTCCTCGTCCAGGCGCACCGAGAAGTACCGCCGGTTGAACACGCCGGTGAGCGGGTCCTTGAAGGACAGCTCCTCCAGTCGCGTGTTGCGGATCGCCACCGCGGCCTGCGAGGCGAGCGCCTGGACCAGTCCCTCCAGCTCCTTGTCGAACGGCACCACCACCCCCGCGGCGTCGCGCGCATTGATGAGCTGCAACACGCCGATGACCTCGCCGTTCGGCTCCTGCAGCGGCACCACCAGGACCGAGCCGGCCTGGTACGCAAGCTGCGCGTCGATCGTCCGGTTGAAGACGTAGGGCTGGGTGGCCGTGACCTCGTAGGCGTCCGGCAGGCTGATCGACTGGCCGGTGAGCGTGACGTACCCCGCCAGGCTGGGCTCGGTCAGGCAGAGCGGCTGGTCGGCAAAGTAGCGCCGCATCTCCTTCTCGCCCATCCGCTCGGACAGAACGTCGTTCTGGGCCACCGCAAAGCGGAGCTGGTCGCCCGAGCGCAGGAACAGGGTTCCCCCCTCGGCGTTCGTGAATCGCCGGGCCTCGGCAACGATCCGCTCCAGCAAGGTTGAGAGCTCATGCTCGCTGGTGAGCGCGATGCCGATCTGGATGAGCTGCTTGAGTAGCTCGGTCACGCCGGGCCGAGCGGTGGTCCGGATGGGGCCTGTCAGTCTTTCTTCCATCACGACCAGGTCGATAGCGAGAGGTATGCCACACCGCTTCGTAGGCCCCAAGGGTCTGTTTTGATGTCCCTTTCGTGGCTAAGCACCATCCATATCGACGGGGTCATCGGGAGTTTAGTTACCACTTGGATGGTTTATTAACGCGGTGGGCTGTTCGGCTACACTAGGCTCATGAACTCGGTATTGGTGATCGACGACGAACGGAATATCCGCACGCTCGTGTCGCGGGTGCTGGGCCAGGACAACATAGAGGTCCACATGGCGGGCACCGGCAAGGAGGGGCTGGAGCTCGCCGACCAGGTCGATCCAGACCTGGCGCTGGTGGACCTGCGCCTCCCCGACGTCGACGGTATCCAGGTCCTCCGAGATCTGCGGGCCAAGCATCCCCAGACCGCCGTCATCATGATCACCGCCTTCGGGCACATCGAAAGCGTGGTCGTGGCCATGAAGAACGGCGCCACCGACTATCTCGAGAAGCCCTTCCAACACCTCGAAAAGCTTAGGATCTCGGTCTCCAGGGCGCTGGAAGAGGTCAAGGCCCGGCGCGAGATCAATCGGCTTCAGGGGCTCGAGGAAGGCAAGTACCGGACCTCGCAGATCGTCGGCGAGGCGGCGCCCACGCGGAGGCTACGCGAGGTCATCACCCAGCTTGCCCAGAGCGAGGCCCACACCATTCTCGTCCAAGGCGAGAGCGGCACCGGCAAGGAGCTGGTCGCCCGCGGGCTGCACTTCGAGAGCGCCCGGCGCAATTCACCCTTCATGGAGGTGAACTGCGCGGCCATCACCGAGACGCTCTTCGAGAGCGAGCTGTTCGGCCACGAGAAGGGTGCTTTCACCGACGCCAAGTCGACCAAGAAGGGCCTGATGGAGCTGGCAGACGGCGGGACGCTCTTCCTCGACGAGGTCGGGGAGATCCCGGTCGCGAGCCAGGCCAAGTTGTTGCGGTGCTTGCAAGAACGCACGTTCAAGCGCGTGGGCGGGACCCGGGACATCAAGGTCGACGTGCGCGTGATCACTGCCACCAACCGATCCCTCGAGGTCATGGTCAAGGAAGCCAAGTTCCGCGAGGATCTCTTCTACCGGCTCAACGTGATCCCGCTCACGATTCCCCCGCTGCGCGACCGGCGCGAGGACATCCTGCCCCTCAGCCGCCACTTCCTCTCGGACGCCAACAACACGTTCCACAAGGCGGTCAAGCGCCTGGCCCCCGAGACCGAGACGATGCTCCTCTCCTATGGGTGGCCCGGGAACGTGCGTGAGCTCAAGAACCTGATCGAGCGGCTGGTCATCCTGAGCACCGGCGAGACGATCGAGGCCGATCAACTGCCTCTGCCCGTCTCCGGCGAGGTGGAGAGCCCGGTGCCCGAAGAGGTGTCCCGGGAGCCGCGCACCCTGGCGGCGGTGGAGAAGGCCTACATCCTCAAGGTCCTCCGCCAGGTGAACGGCAACAAGAGCGAGGCGGCGAAGATCCTCGGAATCACACGCCAGACGCTCCGTAAGAAGCTGACCGAAGACCCTTCCTGACCCCGGCCAGTTTTTGGCCGGCCAGGACTACCTGGCAGCTGAGGACGGCCAGGAATCGACCAGAGCCAGCCCCCGCCGAGGCCTATCGGCGACGAAAAATCTTTGGTTTTCGGGCTGTTGTGGATCAAAGTCGGGTTTGGTACCCCCTTTGCTCAAAAGCGGTAGCGCGAGATAGCCGGGGGACCCGGCCGCCACAGCCGAGGAGCGATGGAATGAGACTGGCCGTCAGGAAAATCCAGGTCGAAGACGCCGCGAAACTGCAGACGCTCGTCGTCGAGAACCTCGATGGCATCGAGCCCGGACTCGCGGTCCTCGACGCCCGTCTGCTGCTGGGTCATTCCACGATCGACGTCGTCGCCATGGACGCCGCCGGTACGCTCGTTCTCATCGCTGTGGGCCTCACGGCCAACGAGGAGATGATCCTCAAGGCGGTGGAGGCGTACTCCTGGACCCTCGAGTACCCGCAGGCGCTGCAGCGTCTCTACCCTGGCTGTGTGCTCTCCGAGGAGCGGCCGCCCCGTCTGCTCTTCGCGGTCGAGCGCATGTCCGACGCCTTCCAGCGCAAGATCAAGCAGCTCGGCTTCCCCGAGGTCGACTGCGTTGAGGTCCGCCACGTGGAAGTGGACGGCGTCCCCACGGTGTACTTCGAGTCGCTCTCGCGGATTCGCAAGCTCGCGGCCCCGACGGTGGTCGAGCGCGTACCGCAGGCGACGGTGCCGGCTCCCGAGCTGACCCGTGGCCCTGTCGGCTCCGGCGAGAACGTCATCGTCATGAACGGCAACGGGACGGCGCGCGCGGTGGCCCCCCGGCTCCCGAAGCCGACGCAGACCGAGGCTTCCCTGAATAGCCCCCGCGCCAGCGATCGCCCGACCCCGTCGCGTGAGCTCGGGGCGGTCGTCAGCATGATCAACCGTCAGACCGCCGCGGTGGCGCCCGATCTGCCGCGCCCCGTGATCGAGCCCGTCGTGCTTCGTCCCCAGGAGACGGTGGCCCCCGTGCCCGTCGCGGCCGAGCCGAAGCTGGCCGAGCCCATCGTGACCAAGCCGAGCGTGACCGAGGCCGTCGTCACCACGCCCGTGGTGATCGAGCCCAGCACGCCTGAGCCGGTGGTGACCAAGCCCCTGGCGGTCGAGCTGAGCGTGCCCGAGCCGGTCGTTGCCAAGCCCCCGGTGGCCGAGATGAGCCTGCCCGAGCCGGTCGCGGTGAAGCCGTTGCTGGCAGAAGTGAGTGTGCCCGAGCCGGTGGCCGTGAAGCCGCTGGTGGCCGAAGTGAGCGTGCCCGAGCCGGTCGCCGTGAAGCCGCCTGTCGCGGTCGAGCCGGTGACGCCCGAGCCCGTCGCCGCCAAGCCGGTGATCGAGCCGGTGGCGATCAAGCCGACGGCCGTCGAGACTCCCGCGGTGAAGCCGATCGTCGCCGAGGACAAGCCGGTGGCCGTCCCCACGATCGCGCCGACGGCCGCGCGCCTGACGACGACGACCCGGACGATCGCCCCGACCGCCCCGGCTCAGGCGCCCGCGCCGCTGCCGCCGCTGGCCAAGCCGGTTGCGACCAGCGTGCCCTCGCTGGGCCCGCGCCCGCAGCCGGTGACCCCGCGGAGCCTGAGCGATGTCGCGCCGAAGCCGAGCTTCGAGGCGGCGGCCAAGCCCGTCGTCGAGCCGGTCGGTGAGCGGGTGTCCTTCAAGGATCTGGCCCAGGCGCTGCTCGGCGGGAAGACCCTCGAGCCGCGCGTCGAGACCCCGGCCGAGCCCGTCGTGACCGAGCCGGTCGTCGCCGGGCCGGTGGCCGCCGCGCCCGCGGCGCCGGCGCTCACGGTCGAGTCACTGGCCGCGATGGCCGCCCCGGTGGCCGCCGCCGAGGAGGCGATGGTCGCGGATACCACCAAGCAGATCATGTCGGCGCTGCCGCAGGAGTTCGAGGGGCTCACGTTCCCGAACGACGGCGTGCTGACGCGCCAGTGGATGGACTTCCTGAACCAGATGTCCACCACCAAATAGGGGGCAACGATGGCCTCGCCCGCGCTGGTGACGGCAGCTCCCGAGACGCTGCGCGTACTGGTCGTCGACGACAACGCGTCGCTGCTTCGCTTCCTGGTCTCGGCCTTCTCCGCCAACGGCTGCATCGTCAGCCAGGCGGCCGCCGCCGAGCAGGCGCTGAGCGTGATCGCCGCCGAGGCCTTCGACCTCGTGGTCTCCGACATCAAGATGCCTGGCCTCTCGGGTCTCGACCTGTTGCGCGCGGTCAAGGCGCGGCAGCCGGGAACACCGGTGGTGCTCATCACGGGCAACCCCTCGATCAACTCGGCGGTCTTCGGACTGCGTCACGGCGCCTACGACTATCTGCCCAAACCGTTCTCCATCCGTGAGGTGCAGGACCTGCTCCAGCGGGTCCGTGCCGATCGGCAGAAGTGGGATGGGCAGACGCCGCTGCCGTCCGGTCTCGCCGAGGAGCTCGCGCGTCGACAGACCGGAGTCGAGGTCCTGTTCAAGATCGGCGATCTCGCCCTGCAGGGGCTCGAGCCCGTCGCCTTCGTCGAGCAGGTCCTCCGGATGTTCGTGCAGAGCATGAAGAGCGACGCCGCGCTGGTCCTGCTCCGGGACGAGAACGGCCAGTTCAACTCCCGGCATCAGGGCGCGACCACGCTGGTGAACGGCCTGCTCGCGATGCTGCAGCGCTCGTTCGAGAGCCTGGTGGCCACCGCCGGCCGCCAGACGTTCAGCCTGAGCGCGCCCGGCGATCCCGTCGACGCGATCGCCGCCGTCATTCCCGGCCTCGGATCGTCGATGGGCGTGGTGTGCATGGCCCGCGAGGCGGCCAACGGCGCCTTCGTGCCCGACGAGCGCGAGCTGCTGCTGGGCTACGCCCAGACCACCGCGGTCGCGCTGCAGAAGATGGTCCTGCGCGACAACGTCGAGCGGAACCTCGTCGACACCATCACCGCCTTCGTCAACGCCATCGAGTCCAAGGACCGCTACCTGAAGGGCCACTCGGCGCGCGTGGGTCTCTACGCCGCGGACGTCGCCCAGCTCCTCGGGCTCAACTCCGACATGGTCGAAGTCATTCGCCGCGGCGCCATGCTCCACGACCTCGGCAAGCTCTCGATCATGGACTCGATCCTCCGCAAGCCGGATCGTCTGACGGCGGAGGAGTTCGCCATCATCAAGAGCCATCCGGTCGTGGGCGCCAAGATCCTGGAGCCGCTGCGCTTCCTGGCCCGGGAGACGTGCGCGGTCCGCTGGCACCACGAGCGTTTTGACGGTACCGGGTATCCCGACGCGCTCAAGGGTGAGGACATTCCCCTGGTGGCGCGGGTGGTGACCGTGGCCGACGTGTTCGACGCCATCACCTCCAACCGGCCCTATCGCACCGCCATGGCGGTGGACGAGGCGCGGGAGGAGATCACGCGTGGCTCAGGCAGCCACTTCGATCCCTCGGTCGCCGACGCGTTCCTCCGGATCCCGCCCGGTCGGCTGGAGGAGATCACGCACCACTACGAGACTCTGACCAGCAGTGCGCCGGACGTCCCGGCGATGGCCCCGACGAAGTGACGACGGCGAAGAAAAAGATCCTCGTCGTCGACGACGCCTCACCGGTGGTCGTCCTCTGCGTCAACGTCCTGCAAGCCCTCGGGTACGCAGTCAAGGGCGCGAACCGAGGCGAGGCGGCCGTCGAGGTCTTGCGCAAAGAGGCGTTCGACCTGGTAGTTCTCGACTACAAGATGCCCGGGATGACCGGCTTCGACGTCTTCGAGCAAGCGCGCGTCCTCCATCCCGGCATGGCCGTGGTCCTGGTCACCGGGCATGGCACGCCCGAAATCGTCAATGAGGCCAATCGTATGGGCTTCAGCGCGATACTCCTCAAGCCATTCACGTCAGACGAGCTCCGCGGGACCGTGGAAAAGGTCCTCGCGGACCGCGCCTGACGCGGAGCGGGCGATGCAACCGCAGACCGGCGCGCAGGCCGGAGGGCCGGCGGCCGCCGCGGAGGTGGTGATGAGCTCCCTGCATGGCGGGCTGCAATGGGCGGTCGACCGCATGCTGTCGATCGTCTACGGCCTCGTCTACGACTACATCTTCGAGCAGTTCGGGCCCTATCAGCAGCTGCGGGCCGAAGTCCTCGGCCTGGTGGAGAACTCGGCGTCGACGTCGGATACCCGCGACCGTCGCGCCTACCAGATCGTCGACGTGGACTGCGGCCCCGGCAACCTCACGTTCGTCCTGGCCGAGGCGGGCTTCTCCGTGCTGGGCCTCGAGCCGTACGGCGCGCTGGTGGAGCTCGCGCGCGAGAAGCGGCGGGCCAAGCGACTGGCCAACCTGGCGTTCAGCCAGGGAGACCTGTCCAACGCCAAGCTGCGTGACGCGGCCTACGACATGGTCGTCAACGTCCACACGCTCTACGCGCAGGCCAACCCGCAGCTTCTGCTGGCGCACGCGTATCGGGTGCTGAAGCCGGGCGGCCGCGCGCTCTTCGTGAATCACACCCGTCGCGTCGAGGTACGGGCGACCTTCCGCGAGCTGCGCGCGCAGGGGGGCACCGCCGCGGCGCTGCGCTGCCTCTTGCTGTGGCTGCTTCCGCACCGCATGTTCGAGGCGGCGCGCCGACAGATCGGCCCGCACTACTGGAGCGAGGACGAGTTCGGCCGGAACCTCGGCGCGGCCGGCTTCGAGGTGCTCGAGATGCGTCGGACATTCCTCAACGGCGCGAGCCTGCTGGTGTGGGCGCGCAAGAATGCCACGGAGTAGGGCGTGGAGTTGACGGACACCATGCGCAATCGATCGGCGACGCAGCCCGCCCTCGAGCGGCTCGTCGCGATCGGTTATGGGCTGACCTACGACGCGGTCGTGCGGGGCTTCCCGCCGTACGAAGCGTTGCTGGCCGAGGTAGCCGGCCTAGTGTCCCGGGCGGCGACGCCGGGGCCGCCGGCCGCCACGCGGGTGCTGGACGTCTCCTGCGGCACCGGGACGCTGGCGGAGCGTCTGGCCCGCGCGGGCTGGACCGTCGTCGGTCTCGACTCGGTCGCCCACCTGGTCGAGGTGGGCCGCCGCCGTCACTGCGACAGCGGTCTGTCGCTCAGCTTCCATCACGCCGACGCCGCGCGGGATCCGATCCCCGGAAGCGGAACCTACGACGTCCTGGTGAGCATGCACACGCTCTACTGGCACCCAGACCCTCAAGGTTTGCTGGCGGCGTGCCGGCGCGCACTGCGCCCCGGCGGCCACGCCGTGTTTCTCACGTACACACGGCCCGCCCACATCCTGGCCACGTTCTCGGAGGTCCGGCGGCAGCGCGGCTGGTGGAAGGCCTTCCGGTCGCTGCGCTGGCTGGTGCCCACGGCCCTCTTCGAGCTGTTCCGGCACGTCACGCGTCGCTACCTCAGTCCGGACGAGTTCCGGGCCGCGCTGCGCGCCGCCGGATTCGAAGTCCTCGAGAGGCGCGAGACGTTCCTCGCGGGGATCAGCGTGCTGGCGTGGACTCGCACCGATGGAGCCCCGCCCGCCCCGAGCGCATGATCAGTTTCTCGCCGGCCGTGTCACCCGGCCCCGGACGGCTGGACAGGAATCAGCCGGGATTTCGCCGCGTTCCGCGGCGCCATTGCCCAGGATCGCAAAAGGTTTCAATAGGTTATGAGGGCTAATTCGGTATGGTACTGGCCTTGCTCTGTCCTGGGCGCCGCCAGTCGGGGGCGATGGCCGGAGACTATCGGCCAACGACGCGCCAGGAGAATCGCATGAAACGGTACGGACATCGAGCGGCCGCGGCCGTGAGCCTGCTGTGCACCGTGTTCGTTGGTCTGCCTGTGTCAGCTCACGACGGAAAGCGCAACAAGGTCGACGCCAAGCTGTACGAGGTCACGGAGAACATGTCGCTCGACAACCTGTCGATGCCGACGCTCCGGACCGCGACGGCCGCTCTGCAAGGCACCGCCAAGCTCGGTTCACCGCTGTGCCCGGTGGACCTGATTCATCTTCTCGCCGGCCTCGGGCTGCTGACCCGCACCGACAAGCCGTGCACGGTCACCGCGGTGGGCAATGACGCAATCGACACCAACACCGGCAGGGGCGAATTGGACGGCACGTTCGCGGTGGTCGTCAACCTCGACAACACGACGGATTCTCCCGAGTTCGTCGCGATGACCGGGACGTTCAAGGGCGACATGCAGGTGGTCGTCGACATGTCGACGAAGCCGCCCCGCACGTTGCCCTTGATCAACCTCAACAACGGAAAGTTCACGCCAACCGATGTGCTCGGCTTTCCGATCACGTGCCCCGATCGCAGTGCCACTCCCTGCATGGATATCAGCGCGCTTGGACTTGATCCGGCGAAGTTCGGCGAGGCTCCCTTCACCGGCGTGTTCCGCCTGCCGTTCACGGTGCAACGGCACTCGTGGCGGCGGCCCTTCTCGAGCCGGGAAGCATTCTACCTGGGCGACCACGGCCAGCTGATCCGGGTCCTGCCCGACGAGCGGTCTCTCGGCTTCCCGACGGTCCGCGTCGAGATTGATTTCTGAGGCCCGATCATGAGCGCCGGCGCGGTGGTCGAGCATGATGCGCGCACCGATGAAGCCTACGAGGGCTTCACGTGCGTGCGGCTGCTGGCCGGCCCGCTGACCGCCGCCACCGCGCCCGCCCTGCGGGCCGAGGTGCGGGCGGCCATCGAGCTGGGCCGCACGGCGCTGCTGCTGGATCTCGATGCGGTGACCGGCGTCGACGCCGTAGGCGTGGCCGCCCTCCTCGAAGCCCGTCGGCTCCTCGAGGCGCACACCGGAGGCACACTGGTGCTGCGCGCCAACCCGATCGTGTGCCGAGCGCTCAAGGAAACGGGGACGCTCGCCGCCTTCGCGCTCTGGACTGGTCCCGGAATGTGATCGCGGTGGAGCCGAGGGGGCCCGACGCCCCGCCACCAACCGCCCCGCGCCCGCCCGAGTCCGGCGTGGTCATTTCCCGCGGCACCCGCGTCCATCTGCGCACGCTGGTGCCGCGCGACCTCGACCTGCTCGCGGCCTGGGTCGACGACCCATTCCTCGAACGGATGGTGGGCAGCGAGTTCCTCAACTCCTACAAGCACGTGTGGGACAAGTCCCCCGCCTTCTACGAGGCGGTGCTGACCGACCCCACCCAGGTGGTGCTGGTGGTGGAGGCCAACCAGCGTTGGGACCGGCCGGTCGGCGTGGTCCGGCTCTTCAACATCCACCTCCTGGAGGGGTACGCCTTTCTGGAGACGATCATCGCGGACCCGCGCGCAATGAAGCGGGGTTTCGGCATCGAAGCAGGTAAACTCGTCTCGTACTATGGCGTGGATGTGCTGGGCCTACGGCGCATCGAGGCAAAGGTGTACGAGTACAACGTCCTGAGCATGAACTCGCTGCGCCGCAACGGATTCCGACAGGAAGGTGTCCTGCGCCAGGCCGGGTTCGACGGCGAGCGCTACTGGGACCTCGTCATCTTCGGCATCCTGAGGGACGAGATCGAGGCCCAGCGCCAGAAGGACAAGGTCCACCTTCCTCTCGAACCATCCGAGGGGAACGGGCGTGAGCCCGCATAATCTTCTCCCGCTCGTAGCGTTCGTCCTCAACGTCTCCCTGGCAGCGCTGTCGCTGCTGCGCAACCCGGGGAGCCGCCTCAACCGGGTCTTTGCCTACTTCGCGTCCTCGATGGCGCTGTGGAACTTCGGCGTCTTCCTCCTCCGCGCCAGCCCCGACGAGTGGACCGCCTACCTGACCGAGATCCTCATCCACGTCGGCGTCATCGCGCTGCCCGCGTTCTACTACCACTTCATCCTGATCTTCCTGGACAGCACCACCCGGCACCGGCCGTCGCTGGTGCTGGCCTACACCGGCGCCTTCGTCTACGAGCTGATCAACCTCTCCGGCTCCTCGATGTTCATGACCGGGGTGAAGAGCACCTACTGGGGATGGGCGCCAGCCACCGGCCCGCTGTACCTGCCGTACTTCCTGTTCTTCAACGGCTTCATGATCTACGGCCTCGTCCAGATGGTCCGGGCCAACCGGGGCCTCGACTCGAGCTTCCGGCGCAACCGCGGCACGCTCATCCTGCTCGGCACGCTGGTGAGCCTGACCGGCGGCATGGTGGATTTCGCCCGCTTCATTCTGGCTCGCTTCATCCCGGCCGCCGACCTCGTGTACCCGGTCGGCATCCCGGCCAACATGGTGTTCGCGCTGATGCTCGGCACGTCGATCGTGCGCTACCGGCTGTTCGCGGTGGCGGTGGCGGTGAAGAAGACCGCGGTCTACGCGCTGGTCGGCACCGTCATCACGATCCTCCTCGGCGTGGCGGTGTCGCTGACCGAGGAGTACTTTGACCTCAAGGAAGCCAGCGCGCTGTGGGTCATCGTGCCGGTGGGCGCGATCATCACCCTGCTGCTGTCGCCGCTGGGCCAGGGTCTCGACGACCGCGTCCAGCGCATGATGTTCAGCAAGCGGCAGGGCTGCTACGAGACCCTGCTGCACCTCAGCAAGCGGATGAGCTCGATCCTGAACTTCAACGAGCTGGTCGACTCGCTCGTGCACGGGCTGGTGGGCGGCATCCCGGCCACCCACGCCACCCTGATGATCCACGATCCGGTGACCGGCCACTTCCAGAACTATCGCGAGGAGACCACGCTGGAGGAGAGCGCGGGGCCGGACTCGATCCGGTCCGACAGCCCGATCGTGCAGTGGCTGAGCAGCACCGACGGCCTGCTGGTCAAGGAAGAAGCCAAGCTCAACCCGCGCATCGCGAAGTACTTCGAGACGGCCGAGGGCGAGCTCGAGGCGATCAAGGCCGCCCTGATCGTGCCGCTCAAGGTCGAGAACAAGCTGAACGGCATCCTGCTCCTCGGCGAGAAGCTCTCGGGCGAGATCTACGACGACCAGGAGCTCGACGTGCTCCTGCTGCTGGCCACCCAGGCGGCCATCTCGCTGGAGAACGCCCGCCTGTACGAGGGCCTGGCCACCTCCAACTCCCGGCTCATGGAGGCCAGCCGCCTCAAGTCCCAGTTCCTGGCCAACATGTCGCACGAGCTGCGCACGCCGCTGAACTCGATCATCGGCTTCTCCAAGGTGCTGCTGAACCGTCTGGACGGCGACCTCACCGAGCGGCAGGAGGCCTACGTGCGGTCGGTCCACAACTCCAGCCGTCACCTGCTGGAGCTGATCACCGGCATCCTCGACTTCTCCCGCATCGAGGCGGGCAAGTTCGAGATGCGCCAGGAGAAGGTGGACCTGCTCGATGTCGTCGAGGAGTGCATCGAGTCGTCGCTGCCGCTGGTGCGCGACAAGCGTGTGAAGCTCGAGAAGGACGTGCCCCTCGGACTTCCATCCATCGAAGGCGATCGCACGCGCATCAAGCAGGTGATGTTGAACCTCGTGTCCAACGCGATCAAGTTCACTCACGCCGGCCGCGTGCTGGTGCAGGTCCGGCAGGAGGGCGAGATGGTCCACGTCTCGGTGGCCGACACCGGGATCGGCATCGCCCCCAACGATCTGGGGCGCCTGTTCGAGCCCTTCCAGCGGCTCGACAATCCGCTCTCCCAGCAAGCCGACGGCACCGGGCTGGGGCTGGCCATCAGCAAGAAGTTCGTCGAACTACATCGAGGCCGCATCTGGGCGGACAGCCGCGAGAGCCAGGGCTCGACCTTCCATTTCACGCTGCCGCTCAGCGCGGCCGCAGCCCAGGCCTAAAGGACCCTCATGGCCGCACCGATTCTCCGACGCGACGGCAAGAAGGCGAAGATCCTCTACATCGAGGACAACCCCGAGAACCGGATGCTGGTCCGGGCCATTCTCGAGTCGGAGGGCTACACGGTCGTCGACGCCGAGGACGGGCTGGCCGGCATCGAGGCCGCGGTGCGCGAGGAGCCGGCGCTCATCCTCCTCGACGTCAACCTGCCGGGCATCGATGGCTACGAGGTGGTCGCCATCCTCAAGTCCTTCCCGGCCTTTGCCAACACGCCGGTGGTGGCGCTCACCGCCTACGCGATGGAGGGCGATCGCCAGCGCACGCTGGTGGCCGGCTGCGAGGGCTACATCCAGAAGCCGATCGACGTCGACACGTTTCCGCGGCAGGTCGAGGAGTTCCTGCACGGCAAGCGCGAGCAGGTCGAGGAGCGCGAGCTCGGCGTCTACCTGCGCGAGCTCAATCAGCGGCTCGTCTACCGGCTGGTCAACCAGGTCGAGGAGCTCAAGCGCCTCAACCAGCACTTCGTCCGTCGCGCCACCCAGCTGGCCGACCTCCACCGGGCCGTGCAGGACATCACCTCCGAGCTCGGCGTCGGCCCGATGCTCGAGCAGCTGCTGCCGGCGCTGGCCAAAGCCCTCGGCACGCGCAGCCTGTCGGTCGAGCTGACCGACACGGCAGTGAAGGTCACCGTGGCCGGTGAGCCGGCCGATAGGCCGCGCAGTGTTCTGGCCGGGACCGGCGCTGCGCCCGCCGACGACTGGACCGAGGTGGACTGGACGCTGCCGCTCACGGTCCGCGATCGCCGCCTGGGTGCGATGACCGCGCGTCACGTGCTGCCGCCCGGGGCGAAGACCGACGAGGAGCAGCTGCTCAACATCGTGGCCAACCAGGTGGCGATCGCGGTGGAGAACGCCCGGCTCTACGACGGCGTCGTCCAGCGCGCGGCCGAGCAGCAGAGCCTGGTCGAGGCCGGCCACATCCTGGCCGGCAGTCTCCGGTTGCGCGACGTGCTGCTGCGGTTCACGGAGCTCGTGCGCACGCGCCTGGGGCTCGACGTGGTCCGCATCTGGCTGCAGGAGGCCCCGTCCGAGTACCGTCTGCACGCGCAGGCCGGCCTCGCCGGCCAGCCGGACGATCTACGCCGGAAGTTCGAGCCCGGCGAAGGCATCGTCGGCTGGGTCATGGAGCACCTCACGCCGCTGGTGATCGCCGATCTGCAGGTGGATCCGCGGCTCAAGGAGCGCGAGTGGGCGACGGCCGAGGGACTGGTGTCGCTGGTGGCCGTGCCGCTGCTGCTGGAAGACATGCCGGTCGGCGTGCTGGTCGGCGTGGCGCGCCAGCGGCGCGAGTTCGGTCCCGAGGAGGTCGCCCTCACGCAGGCGCTGGCCACCTCGGCCGCGGTGGCCATCCGCAACGCCCGACTCCACGAGGAGACCCAGCTGCGCCTGCGTCACACCGAGACGCTGGTCAGCGTGAGCCAGGCGATCGGCTCGACGCTCGATCTCACCGAGGTCCTGCGGCGCGCCACGCGCGAGATGGTGCGCTCGCTGGGCGCCGATCTCGGCGCCGCCTGGCTGCGCACCGAGACCAAGGACCGCTTCGTACCGCTGGTCGGCTATCACATCCCCAAGGAGATCCTGGCCTCGGCGGCCAGCAGCGTGGTGCTGCTCGACGATCCGTTCTTCACCCAGTCCAAGGGGCTCGGCGGGCCGCTCTGCGCCGAAGACAGCCAGAAGGATCCGCGCTTCGCCACCGCGGTGGGCCGCCTGATCCCGCATCGCTCCATGCTGGTGCAGCCCATCTACTGGCAGGAGGAGCTGATCGGCGGCTTCACCGTGGTGTGGAGCACCGCGCCGCATCGATTCACGCCCGACGAGCTGCGGCTGGCCGAAGGCATCGCGCTGCAGGGCGCGCTGGCCATCGAAAACTCCCGGCTGTACGAGGGCGTCAAGCAGCAGATGGCCGAGCTCAAGCAGACGCAGGCCCAGCTGGTGCAATCCACCAAGCTGGCCGCCATCGGCGAGCTGGCCGCCAACATCGCGCACGAGATCAACAACCCGCTCACCACCGTGCTCGGCTTCGCGTCGTTCATCGCCGAGCGGTTGGCCGCGGAGGATCCCATGCGCGAGGAGCTCGGCCTCATCCAGGAGGAGGCCTCACGGGCCCGTGACATCGTGCGCGATCTGCTCCAGTTCAGCCGCCAGCGCGACTTCATGCCCGAGCCCGCCGACCTCAACGCGGTCCTCGAGCAGGTGGTGGCCATGGTCCGCCGGCAGGGCGCGCTGAGCACGCTCACGGTCAACGAGCTGTACTCGTCAGACCTGCCGATGGTCGAGATGGACGTGCCGCGGATCAAACAGGTGTTCCTCAACATCATCAACAACGCGGTCTACGCGATGAAGGACGGCGGCTCCCTGACCATCCGGACCACCGCCACCGGCGACAAGGTCCACGTGGCCTTCCAGGACACCGGGCCCGGCATCCCGGCCGACATCCTCGGCCGGATCTTCGACCCCTTCTTCACCACCAAGCCGGAGGTGAGCGGCACCGGGCTGGGTCTCTCGGTTAGCCTGGGCATCGTGCAGAGCCACGGGGGAGCCGTCGACGTGCAGAGCGAGCCCGGCCGGGGGTCGACGTTCACGATCATCCTGCCAGTGAAGTTCGACGAGGATTAGAAGCTAAATCAGCGTGGAGGCGACCTCGGCAGCGCCGAGGAGCGGGGCCTTGGGGTTGAGGGCGACTTGCACGGGGATCCCGTCCATCAGCGGTGAGAGGCGCCCCTTGTCCTTGAAGGCGGTCATGAAGTTGCCGGTGGTCATCCAGTCGATGATCCGCGGGGCGATGCCGCCGGCCACCACCACCCCACCCACCGCCAGCGTCTTGAGGGCCAGGTTGCCCGCCTCGGCGCCGTAGATCGACACGAACATCTCCACGACCTTCACGCACAACGGGTCGCCGTCGCTGCCGGCCCGGCTGGTGATGACCGCGGCAGGATCGCCGCTGCGCACCTTGTCGGCGACCTCGGGCGATTCCTTGGCCCAGCCGGTGTCGCGCAGGAACCGGTACAGGTTGAAGAAGCCGGGGCCGGCGAGGATGCGCTCGACGGACACCCGCCCGAACTCCTTGCGCAGGTACTTGAGCAGATCCTCCTCCAGGTCGCCGCGCGGCGCGAAGTCCGTGTGGCCGCCCTCGGTGGCGATGACCACCCGGCGCTCGCCTTCGCGCACGATCATCGCTTCGCCGAGGCCGGTGCCGGCGGCAATGACCGCCATGCTGCCCCGCTTGGGGACACCGGCCTGCAGCGAGCGGAGCTCGTTGGCCGGCAACACGAGCACCCCGTAGCCGGCCGCCTCGAGATCGTTCATCAGCCGGACCTTCGCGGCGGGAATGGCCCGCGACAGGATCTGCTCGTCGATGATCCACGGCAGGTTCGTGGCCACGCAACGGCCTTCCACCACGGGCCCGGCCACGCCCAGACACGCCGCGTCGATGGCCTGGCGCGGGCCCCCCTCGAGAAAACGCTGGATGGCGGCCTCCAGCGAGTCGAACTGCCGGCTCTGCAGAGACGTCTCCCGGACCGGAATCAGTCCGGACCCGCGCTTGTCGTACAGCGCGAGGTTCGTCTTCGTGCCGCCCACATCGCCGGCGAGAACGATCACTTTTGCGTTCCGGCGTAGATGCCCATCACGGTGCCGAGGAACTTCAGGGCGTCCGGCTTCTTGCGCTGGAAGGAGTTGCGGCCGATGATCGACCCGAAGCCACCGCCATCCCGAATGGCGCGGACCTCGTCGAACACCTGCTCGTCGCTGACCGTCGGCCCGCCCGAGAAGATGACCACGCGGCGTCCGTTGAAGGTCGACTGCACGACGTGGCGGACACGCTCGGCCAGCGTCCCCACCGGCACGCCTTCCTTCTCGTACACCTTCTTGGCCGCCGCCTGCTCGAGGTGCGCGGCGGGCAGCTTCACCTTGACGACGTGCGCGCCGAGCTGGGCCGCGATGTGCGCGGCGTAGGCGGTGACGTCGATGCCGGTCTCACCTTCCTTGGACAGCCCCGAGCCGCGCGGATACGACCACACCACCACGACCAGCCCGTTGGCCTTGGCCTCCTCGCTCAGCTCGCGCAGCCGCGTGTACATGTCCAGGCGATGGGTCGAGCCCGGATAGATCGTGTAGCCGATGCCCACACAGCCGAGCCGGAGCGCGTCCTTCACCGAGCCGGTGATGGCCTGCACCGGGTCCCGCTCTTCCAGCAGCACGTCGTGATTGTTGAGCTTGAGGATCAGCGGGATCTGCCCGGCATACTCGCGCGCGCCGGCCTCCAGGAATCCCAGCGGCGCCGCGTAGGCGCTACAGCCCGCGTCGATGGCGAGCTGGAAGTGATAGAGCGGATCGTACCCGGCCGGATTCGGCGCAAAGCTGCGCGCCGGGCCGTGCTCGAAGCCCTGGTCGACCGGCAAGATGACCATCCGTCCGCTGCCGCCCAGCGCTCCCGCTGACAACATCCGAGCCAGGTTGGTGAGAGTGCCGGGGCTATCGCTACCGTACCAGCTCAGAATCTCGCGGATCCGTTCCGTGGTCGCCAATTCGTCTCCTCCTTCGTTGCTACGCACGCCTCGCGGCGTAGAACTCCTCGGCCAGTCGGACGTCCTCGGGGCTGCCGATCAGCAGCGGCACCCGCTGGTGCAGCGCGGTCGGCACCAGATCGAGCACGCGGACGCGGCCGGTGGAGGCCGCGCCGCCCGCCTGCTCGATCACCATGCCCATCGGCGAGCACTCGTACATCAACCGCAGCTTACCGCTGCTCTGCTTGCCGGTACCCGCCGCGTCCTCGGGATAGAGAAAGATACCGCCCTCCAGCAGGGTGCGGTGCACATCGGTGACCAGCGACCCCGCGTAGCGAGCGGTATGGGGCCGCCCGCTGGCGACGTCGACCGCGCGGATATACTCCACGAACCGTCGCACGCCGTCAGGCCAGCGGGCAAAGTTGCCGTCGTTGATGCTGTAGGACTTCCCGCGGGCCGGGATCTTCAGATTGGTGTGCGTGCGGACGTACGCTCCGCGCGCGCGATCGAGCGTGAAGCCGTGCACGCCGTCGCCGGTCGTCATCACCAGCAGGGTGGACGGGCCGTACATGATGTACCCGGCCGCCACCTGAGCGGTCCCCGGCTGCAGGATGTCGGTCCGCGCGTGATCCGCGCCCTCGCCGCGCCGCTTCAAGACGGAGAAGATCGTTCCGACGATGCCGTTGATGTCGAGGTTCGAGGAGCCGTCCACCGGATCGAAGCACACCACGAAGCCGGCCTCCGCGCAGCGCTCGCGGCTGTGGCGGGCCTCCTCCATCTCCTCCGACACCAGCGTGCAGGTCCGCCCGGTGGCATCCAGCGCCGCGACGACCACGTCGTTGGCCCACACGTCTAACTTCTTGACCTTCTCGCCCTGGACGTTGACCTCGCCGGTGGTCCCGAGCTGGCCGATCAGCGCGGCCCGGGCGAGCTCGTCGGCGATGCGGATGCCGGCCTCGGCCACCGCGGTGATCAGCGCCCCCACCGCGGTGGCGTCGGCCCCGCGGCGCTCGGCCAGGTGCTCGGCCAGCGTGGTCATTCGCCGCTCTGCTCGATGAGCTTGGCCACCAGTCCGGTCCAGCCGGTCTGGTGGCTGGCGCCGATGCCGGCGCCCTCGTCGCCGTGGAAGTACTCGTGGAAGAGAATCAGGTCGCGCCAGTGTGGATCGCGCTGGAACCGCTCGGTCGATCCGTAGATGGGCCGCCGGCCGTCGCGGCCGCGCAGGAACAGGTGGGTGAGGCCGCGCGACAGCTCGGCGGCCACCTCCCACAGGTTCAGCAGGCGGCTCGAGCCCGTCGGGCACTCGACCTTGAGGTCGTCGCCGTAGAAGTGATGAAACTTCTGCAGCGACTCGATCAGCAGGTAGTTCACCGGGAACCAGATCGGGCCCCGCCAGTTCGAGTTGCCCCCGAAGATCCCGGTGGAGGACTCGGCCGGCTCGTAGTCCACGCGGTGCTCGACGCCCTCGACCGTCAGCACGTAGGGATGGTCGCGGTGGTAGCGCGAGAGTGCGCGGATGCCGTGGGGCGAGAGGAACTCGTCGCGATCGAGCATGTAGGAGAGCACGCGGACGAGCTGCGGCCGTCGCACGATCGACAGCAGCCGGCGCACGCCGCCGCCGGGGCCGATGGCGGTGGTGACGTGGCCGCGGAACTCCGGCCGGTTGTCGATGAACCACTGCATGCGGCGCTTGAAGCCGGGCAGCCGGTCCAGCACGTCCGGCTCCAGCGTCTCGACGGCGAACAGCGGAATGAGCCCGACCATCGAGCGCACCTTGAGCAGCCGCGCGTCGTTGGGCAGGTGCAGGACGTCGTAGTAGAAGCCGTCCTGCTCGTCCCACAGCGTGATGCCGTCGCCCAGCTCGTTCATGGCCTTGGCGATGTAGACGAAATGCTCGAAGAACTTCGAGGCGACGTCTTCGTAGGCCGGATTGTCCTGGCTCAGCTCCAGCGCGATGGCCAGCATGTTCAGGCAGTACATGGCCA
>Ga0111539_10001800_pt1 | contig 28533 bp, 34 predicted proteins | sample RhiMethybrSRZTD1_FD_79667 | JGI IMG/M metagenome (GOLD analysis project Ga0111539, IMG submission 79667) | Populus rhizosphere microbial communities from Tennessee, USA - Rhizosphere MetaG P. TD hybrid SRZTD1 (version 2) (version 2) | ecosystem: Host-associated > Plants > Roots > Rhizosphere >...
CTTCGATGGGTACGCCTGCGCGTCGGCGGCTGGCGATGCAAAGGTCAAAAGCAATGTCACTGAGAGCACAGAGAAGGCACTGAGCGCACTGAGGGAGCGATGCATGAATTTCGTGCCTTCGTTCGTCGTCGGAAATTTCATCATGCCTTTCTCTCTCAGTGATCTCAGTGCCTTCTCTGTGCTCTCAGTGAGGAGCTTTTCCCGCCCCTAGCGGAGCGCGCGCGAGAGCGCTTCGAGCAGCAGGCGAACGTCGTGCTCGGAATGATAAACGCCGAACCCGAACCGCAGCCGCCGGCCGCGGCGGTCGATCACCACGCTCTGGGCGGCGATGCGCCGGTGGCGATCCTCGGCATCGTCCACGTCGAAGGCGAGGAAGTTGCCGCGGGCAACGGCGGCCGGGGGTACGAGGCTCGTGACCGGCAGCTCCGCGAGTGCCAACCGCGCGAGGCCATCGAGGAAATGCTTCTCGAGGGATAGCGCGTGGCGATGCACGTCGGCGATCGTCGTGCCGGTGGAAGCGAGCCAGTCCATGGCGGCGTTGAAGCGGTAGAGGCCCGAGGGATCGAATGTCGCGCCCCAGAAACGGTATCCGTCGTCCGCGTAGTGCACAGCCTCGGCCTCGCGCCCCTCCAGCGTCCCGAATGAGGCGTACCACCCGGTGTCGAGCGGCCGCAGCGTGCAGCCGGGCGGCACCGCGAGGAAGCAGGCCCCTTCGCCGGTCATCGCGTACTTGTAGCCTCCGCCGAGGTAGAACGCCCGCCGGTGGAGGCGGGAGAGGTCGACCGGCAGGGCGCAGAACGCGTGATAGCCGTCGATGACCACGACGGCCTGCGCCGGAGACGCGTCGACGATCCGTTCCAGGTCGGGCACGACATAGCCCGAGTCGAAGAACACGTGCGACACGAAGATGAGGTCCCAGGCCCCAGAGCGCTCGGCGGCCGTGAAGCGATCGACGAAGGTGTCCCAGGGCTCGACGGGAATCCGTTCGACGGTGATGCGCCCGGCCTCCTCGAGCCGCCGGGTCTGGCGGCGGAAGCTGTGGAATTCGTGGGCGGTGGTGAGCACGCGTGCGGGACGCGCCGTGTCGAGGCACGAATAGAGGCGGCTCACGAACTCGTGCGTGTTGGGCGCGAACGCGACCTGGCGCGGGTCGGGAAGCCCGATGAGCCGCCCCACGTGCCCCTGCGCCCGCGGGACGACCTCGCCCAGCACGCGCTCCCACTTCCGGTCGAGCAGGGCGGTTGCGTCGAGCCAGCACTGCTCCTGCGCTGCGTAGGTCGCGTCCGGCCAGGGATGGTGGCTATGGGCGGCGAAGTGCAGGCGGCCCGGCTGTGCTCCCAGCGATCGCGAGAAATGGGCCGCGAGCATCGGGCATCAGTCCTTGAACGCCTCGACGTTGACGCGCAGGACCATGTCGTCGGCGAGGTTGGGGATCGCGTACTTGATGCCCCATTCGCTGCGCTTGATGCTGGCGACGAACTCGCCGCCGCACATGGCCTTCTTGTTCATGGGATGGTTGCCGCAGTTGAAGTGGTTGGCGTTGAGCGTGACCGGCTTCGTGACCCCCCTCATCGTGAGCTCGCCCGTCACCGATTTGAGCTTGTCGCCTTCGAACGCGAGCTGCGAGCCCTTGAAGGTGATGGTGGGGAACTGCGAGGCGTGCAGGAAGTCCTCGGCGCGAATGTGCTCCTCGAGCTTCTCCACGCCCGTGCTCACCGAGGTGGCGTCGATGCTCACGTCGACAGAGCCCTGCTTCGCTTCGCGGTCCACGTTGATGCGGCCCGTCGTCTTGTTGAAGCGGCCGCGCTGCAGCGACATGCCGAGGTGCATCACCTCGAACGAGGGGAAGGTGTGGCGCGGGTCGATGGTGTAGCTCTCCATCGCGGCCGCGGCGGGAAGGACGGCGAGCGCCGCCATCGCGGCGACGAGCAATCTTGCTTTCATGGTGTCTCCAGGGAATGGGTATTACTTCGGCAGTGTGAAACGGAACCTGACCAGGACTTCGTCGGCCACGGTATCGGTGTCGGACCAGGGCCCCTCGCCGATCTTGAAGGCGAGACGTTTCATCGTGAACTGGCCCTCGACGTTGCGCGTGTTGCCGGCCTCGTTGAGCGTGAAGGGCGCCGTGATCGGCTGCGACGCCCCCTTGATGGTCAGCGCGCCCGTGGCGACGTATTTGCCCGGGCCGGCCGCCTTCACCGACTCGGCCACGAAGCGCGCCTTCGGGAATGCCTCGACGTTGAGCCAGACCTTGCGCCTCGCCTCGGTCTCGCCCTCGGCGTTGCCGAGGTCGATCGAGGCGAGGTCGACCTCGAATTCGGCCTTCGTGACCTCCGGCTTCGCAGGGTCGAACGCCACGGTGGCGTCGAAGCGGGTGAATTGCCCCTCGACCGGGACGTTCATCTGCTTGGAAACGAAGCGGATGAAGCTCTTGGCGCGGTCGATTTTCTGCGGCGCCTGGGCGAAGGCCATGGGCCAGGCGAGGAGGAGAGCGAGCGACAGGAAGAGAGTTCTCATGGGGCAGGTCGTCGAAGGAAGGGCAGCATTCGGGCGAGGACGTCGTCGCGGTCGCGCACATGGTGCTTGATCGCGGCCGCCACGTGCAGCACGATCACCGCGGCCATCGTGTAGTTGATCCACTTGTGCGCCGCTCTCAGCACGTCCGCGAGCGCGCGATCCTTCTGCAGCAGGTCGGGGATCGGCAGGATCCCGAAGTAGACGGTCTGGAAACCGGCCGCCGAGCTGAACAGCCATCCGGTGAGCGGCGCCGCGAGGAAGAGGACGTAGAGCAGCACGTGCGTGGCATTGGCGGCACGCTGTTCCCAGGGTGCCATCGATGCCGGTAGCGGCGGAGCCGGATGGCGCAGGCGCCATGCCAGCCGCGCGCCGGCGAACAGGAAGATCGTCACGCCGACCCACTTGTGCCACGAAACGGTGCGCAGCTTCGCGGGAGAAATCGGCAGCCCGGCCACGTAGAGGCCGAAGGCGAGGTTGCCGAGGATCAACAGCCCGACGATCCAGTGCAGCGCGATCGCCGTGCGGGTGTAGCCATGGCTCACGGCAGCTTGGGGAACACCGCCACCAGCCAATAGACGGCGGCCCCGGAGAGCGCCAGCAGAATGGCGGCGAGCACGCCGGATCCCAGGCGCGGTGCCGGCACGGACGGGTCGAGCGTCGCCGAGCCGTGGACCATGGGGCCCACCAGGTTCACCTTGAGGCCCCACTGGTAGGTCGCGATCGCGGCCACGTGCAGCGCGACCGCCCCCACGATCAGCCATTTGTTGAACTCGTGGATCCAGTTCATGCGCGCGACCACGGCGCTCGACGCCTTCACCGAGAGCGGGCCCTGGGTCATGATCTCGTCGTCGGCGAAGAGGCCGGAGCCGGTCTGCACCAGCAGCATCGCCAGCATCGCCATCACCATCCAGCCGCCCAGGGGATTGTGGCCGGCGTGGACCAACGGGCGGCGCGCCAGGAGGGTGCGCGCGTAGTCGATGGCGGCACGTGGCCCGCGCACGAAGCCCGCGAAGCGAGCGCTCGAGCTTCCCACCACGCCCCAGGCCAGGCGGAAGAGGAGCAGGGCGAGGATGCAGCAGCCGCTTTTCACGTGCCATTGCATCCAGTTGCCGCCCAGCTTGCCGGTGACGAACGAGAACACGACCAGCACGGCGAGCGCCCAGTGGAACAGGCGGACCGGCAGGTCCCAGACCGCGACGCGCACCGCCGAATTACTTGGCGCGGTATTCGTCGTGGCAGGCCTTGCAGGCGGCGGCGGTGTCGCCGACCTGCTTCTTGAAGGCACCCATGTCGCCGCCGCGCGCCACGGCCGGCAGCTTCTGGGTCTCGGCGATCATCTTCTCCATCTTGTCGTCGAAGTCCGCGCGCTTGGTCCAGATCTCGGGCTTCGCCTTGGTGTCCTTGTCGGTGCCCTCGCCGAAGAATCCCTTCGGGGTGGACGACAGGATCGCGACGATGTCGGCATTGCGCACCGCCTCGTCCTTGTTGAACGGCTTCTTGTCCTGCGCCATGGCGCCGAGGCTGCCGAAGTTGAGCGCCATCACGTTGTAGGCGGCGCGGCGATACTTGACCTGGTCCTCGACCTTCATCTGCTGCGCCAGGGCGGGGACGGCGAGCGCGGCGGCGACGAGCAGGACGGCGCGTACTTTGTTCATGCTTGGGATTCCTCGGGTGGTGGGGGATGGCGGAGCGTGCAAGACTGTTACGCCGGCCAGCGGCGTGCGGATGCAATATACGGGATCGGGAGAGGCAATGGCGGCAACGCGGATAGAGAAGGACACCTTCGGGCCGATCGAGGTTCCGGCGGAGCGGCTGTGGGGCGCGCAGACACAGCGCTCGCTCGAGCACTTCCGCATTTCCGGCGAGCGCATGCCGGTCGAAGTGGTGCGCGCGCTCGCGATCGTGAAGCGCGCCAGCGCTGTGGTGAACGAAGCGATGGGAGAGCTGCCGGCCGAGAAGGCGCAAGCGATCCGCCAGGCGGCCGACGAGGTCCTCGAGGGGCGTTGGCCGGACGAATTTCCGCTCGTGGTCTGGCAGACGGGGTCCGGCACCCAGAGCAACATGAACATGAACGAGGTGCTCGCCAACCGCGCGAGCGAGATCCTGGGCGGGGAGCGCGGCGGCAAGCGCCGCGTGCACCCCAACGACGAGGTCAACCGCAGCCAGAGCAGCAACGACGTATTTCCCACGGCGATGCACGTTGCGGCCGTGCTCGCCGTGCGCGACCGGCTGCTGCCGGGCCTGCACGTCCTGCGCGCAACGCTCGACGCCAAGGCGGAGGTGTTCGGCAACATCGTGAAGATCGGCCGCACGCACCTGCAGGACGCCACGCCGCTCACCCTGGGCCAGGAGTTCTCGGGCTATGTCGCGCAGCTCGACCACGCCCAGCGGCACATCGAGGACTCGATCGAGCACCTGTCCGAGCTGGCGCTCGGGGGCACGGCGGTGGGGACGGGGCTCAATGCGCCGCCGGGTTTCGGCGAGGCGGCGGCAGCCGAGATCTCCCGCTTCACGGGGCGCCAGTTCGTCTCGGCGCCGAACAAGTTCGAGGCGCTCGCCACGCACGATGCGATCGTGCACGCCCATGGTGCGCTCAAGGGCCTCGCCGCGGCGCTCATGAAGATCGCCAACGACATCCGCCTGCTCGCGAGCGGGCCGCGCAGCGGCATCGGCGAGATCTCCATCCCCGAGAACGAGCCCGGCAGCTCGATCATGCCGGGCAAGGTGAACCCGACGCAGGCCGAGGCGCTCACCATGGGCGCCTGCCAGGTGATGGGCAACGACGTCGCCATCAACTTCGGCGGCGCGCAGGGCCACTTCGAGCTCAACGTGTTCAAGCCGATGATCGCGAACGCCTTCCTGCAGAGCGTGCGGCTCCTGGGCGACGGCATGGCGAGCTTCGAGGAACACTGCGCACGCGGCATCGAGCCCGAGCGCGAGCGCATCGCCGCGCTCGTCGAAGGCTCCCTCATGCTGGTCACGGCGCTGGCACCCCACATCGGCTACGACAAGTCGGCCGAGATCGCGAAGAAGGCGCACAAGGACGGCACCGGCTTGCGCGAGGCAGCGCTCGCGCTCGGTTACGTCAGCGCCTCGCAATACGACGACTGGGTTCGTCCCGACCAGATGGTCGGGGGAGGCAAGACGTGAAGAACGAGTGGGGGGGAGTGGGGGGAAGTAAAACCAGGCGCGCTGATGTTTGTGCCAATGGATCCTTGCCACGAAGCACACACACCATATTCTTTCGCTTTGCTCCCCCCAACTCCCCCCCACTCGTTCTTCCCGCCTTGAATCAGTAGCGAGGAGGATTCGGCTGCTCGTCCGGCGGCGGATCCTTCACCGGCGGGTTCTGGCGCGGCCTGATGGGATCGCCCATGGGCGGCGGCTCCTGGTTGGGCTTCGGAGGAACGTCGATTGGCGGAACCGGCCGTGGCGGCGGCTGCGGATCCGTGGGGTTGCCGGGATCGGGCAGGTCGGGCGGCTGCGGTGGCTCGGGCGTGGGGATGTGCGCGCGGCGTTCGATCATGGCTTGAGGTCCAGTTTGCGTTTCATGGCGGCGGTGATCACCTGGTGCTTGCGGCGCAGCTGCTTCCAGGGATCGGAGTGCAGGCCGTGCAGGCGTTTGGCGACGTTGCCTGCGTGGTACTTCGTGGGCCGCATGCGCCCGCCCACCTCGTCCCAGTGCAGGGGCGTGGCCACCGGCGCACCCTTTCGTGCGCGCACGGAGTAGGGTGCGATCGCGGTGGCGCCCTCGGCGTTGCGAAGCCAGTCGATGTAGATGCGGCTCGAGCGCTCGCGCTTGGCGGCCTTCGCGGTGAAGTCCTTCGGCCGCTCGGCGGCGATCGACTCGGCCAGCGCGCGCGAGAACTGCTTCAACTCGTCCCAGTCGTGCCGCGGCGCGAGCGGCACCACCACGTGCAGGCCCTTGCCGCCGGTCGTCTTCACGAACGACTCGAGGCCGAGGTCCTCGAGGCGCTCGCGTACGTGGTGCGCAGCGGCCATCACCTCGCGCCAGGGCACGCGCGTATCGGGGTCGAGATCGAGCACCATGCGATCCGGGCACCCGAGGTTCTTCGTGGTGGAGCCCCACGCATGCAGCTCTATCACGCCCATCTGCACCAGTGCCACCACCGCCGAGATCGTGTTGGCCGCCGCATAGACGCCGCCCCCGCCAAGGTCGACCGGCACGCGTTCGATATCGGCGGGGAACTTTTCGTCGATGTTCTTCTGGTAGAAGCAACCCTCGCCGGGGCCCAGTGGGCAGCGCACCAGCGAAAGCGGCCGCTCGCGCAGCTCCGGCAGCATCCACTCGGCCACGCTCTCGTAGTAGCGCGCGAGAGCGGCCTTGGTGAGGCCCAGCTCCTCGTAGAGGACGCGGCCGGGATGCGAGATGCGGATCCCGGCGACGATGACCTGGTCGCCATCGGGCATGTTCAGGCGGCCCTCCGGTGATGCGCGCCCTTGCCGTGCGACGGCGCTTTTCTGCGGCGCGTGGAAGCGGCGGCCCGCTTGCCCGGCGCCCCTTCGCCCTTCTTCACCGCCGCGAGGCTCTTCTCGAGCAGCTTGGCGAAGTCGATCACCTCGGCCCCGCCGGTGGCGCGCTTGCCGCGCGGCGCCTTCTTCACCTTGCCCGCGGCCTTCTCCTCGATGAACTTCATCAGGTCCGCGCGGTAGGCGTCCTTGAAGCCCTCGGGCTTGAACTCGGTCGCCATGTCCTCGACCAGGCGCTCGGCCATGTCCATCTCCTTCGGCTGAACCTTGGCGGCCTTGAGCGACTCGGGCACCTCGAGGTCCTTCGGGTCGCGCATCTCGCCGTGGTAGCGCAGCGTGTTCAGCACCAGCACGTTGCCGTGCGGATAGAGCGCGGCCACGTGCTGGCGCGTGCGGATCACGACCGTGGCGATGCCCATGCGGCCGGTGCGTTCGAGGGTCTCGCGCAGGAGCGCATAGCCCTTGTCGCCGTGCTTGTCGGGGGCGAGATAGTAGGGCGCGTCGAAGTAGTAGGGCGCAATCGAGTCGGCGTCGACGAAGCCGACGATGTCCACGGTCTGCGTGGCCTCGGCATTGGCGCGCTTGAAGTCCTCCTTCTCGAGCGTCACGTACTGGCCCTTCTCGTACTCGTAGCCCTTGACCACGTCCTCGAATGCGACCTCCTCGCCGGTGGACTTGTTCACCCGCTGGTAGCCCACGGGCTGCATGTCGCGGCGGTCGAGCAGCGTGAACGAGAGCTCGTCGCGATGCTCCGCGGGGTATAGGGAAACGGGCACGTGGACGAGGCCAAACTGGATGGCCCCTTTCCAGAGCTGGCGCGGCATGGTCGTCCTCCTTTCAGCCGCCGGAAGGCGGCGTGGCCCGCACCATGCGCGGCATGCGCACCGGCGGGCGGGTGATTTCGTGGCGGCGCGTGGGCGTGCGTCGGCCGGGGCGTGCCTCGAGCGAGACCGCGCGGCCACGCTCGGCCGAGCGGTAGAGCGCGTTGATCACGCGCACGTCCGCAAGGCCTTCGCTGCCCGCTGGCTCGGGGGCGCGGTTCTTCAGGATGCAGTCGGAGAAGTGCACCAGCTCCGGAGCGAACTGGTCGCGCTTGCGGTAGGCGAGGGTCTTCTTCTTCTCCCCGCGCGTCACGTGCAGCTTGAGGCCCGAGGCCAGCTCGTAGGCGGGGTCGGCGCGCAGCGAGCCGCGTGTGCCGGTGACGCGGTATTCGGAAGTCTTGTCGGCGCCGAAGCTCACGCAGAAGGTCGCCAGCCGTTCGCCCGGGAATCGCAGCATGGCGGCGGCCGTCTCCTCGACGCTGCCCTTGCGGCCGGTGGTCATGGCGAAGACCTCGACCGGCTCGGCGCCGAAGAGGTGGCGCGCCGCGTTGATGCAATACACGCCGATGTCGTAGAAGGTGCCGCCGCCGGCCCGGCGCGGGTTGGCGCGGATGTTGTCGGGCGAGGCGACCGTGAGCGTGAACGACGAGACGAAGGAGATCGGCCGGCCGATGAGCCCGCCTCGCACCGAGTCGAGCGCCGAGAGCGTGGCGCGCTCGAAGTGCAGCCGGTAAGCGGTCATGAGCTTCACGCGGTGGCGGCGGCACGCCTCGATCATCGCCTTGCATTCGCGCTCGTCGACGGCGAGCGGCTTCTCGCAGAGCACGTGCACGCCGCGGCGCGCGGCGCGCAGGGTGAAGTCCTTGTGCTGGTCGTTCGGCAGCGCGATGTAGACGGCATCCACGGCGCCACTCTCGAGCAGCGCGTCGTATTCTTCGTAGCCGAATGCCGGCACGCCGTACTGCTTCGCGAGTTGCTCGCGCTTCGTGCGATCGCCCGAGACCAGCGCCGCCAGGCGCGTGTTGGAGCGTGCATGTCGGAATGCAGGAAGCACCGCGGCCTGGGCGATGTAACCCAGTCCTACGACAGCGTAGCGAACGAGGGATTTCTTGCGCGTGGACATGGCTCGGATTGCGGCGACGATGAAACGTCCGAGTCGAAAAAAGCTCCAACGTTCAGGGGTCAGACTTCGAAAGTCTGACCCCATCAATGCTTACGGCCCGTCAGGGACAACCGACCGCAAGAGGAACTGCATGATCCGCTTCGACCTGTCGATCGAGCTCGAATACAGCGTCCAGTCGCAGAGCGACTATGTCTTCATCATCCAGCCGACGAACACGCCCTACCAGCGCGTCACGTGGGAAAAGCTCGCCACGGAGCCCGACTACGCCTGCCAGGAAGAGGTGCACGGCTCGCCGGCCAACCGCCACATTCGCGTGAGCGTGCAGCCGGGGCCGTTCAAACTGCGCTACGACGCGATCGTCGACCTGGTGCACCACTTCTCGCTGCCGGCGGATCTGCGCGAAGTGCCGATCGCCGAGCTTCCGGCTGCGGTGCTTTCCTACATCTATCCCAGCCGCTATTGCCAGTCCGATCGCCTGATGGACGTCGCGCGCGCCGAGTTCGGCTCCATGGCTCCCGGCTATGGGCGCGTCGAGGCGATCCGCGAGTGGGTGCAGAAGCGCACGAAGTTCGAGATCGGCTCGAGCCATCCCGGGACTTCCGCCCTGGAGACGTACCAGTGCGGCACGGGGGTGTGCCGCGACTTCGCGCACCTGATGATCAGCATCTGCCGGGCGCTCAACATCCCGGCGCGACTTTCCACGGGCATCGACTACGGCGCGGACCCGTCCCTGGGTCCCACCGACTTCCACTGCTACGTGGAAGCCTTCCTGGGCGACCGCTGGTACCTGTTCGACCCTTCGGGCATCTCGCCGCGCATGGGCCTCATCCGCATCGGCACCGGGCGCGACGCGAGCGATGTCGCGTTCGCGACCATCTTCGGCACAGTCCAGTGGACCATGCCGAAGATCTCGATCCGCGCGGACCGCGACGCGCTCAACGGCATCGTCAAGCCGTTCCGGCACGACTACGCGGTGTCCACGGACAGCGCCGGCGCGGAGCCCGACGAGGCCGTCGCGCAACTACAAGGCCCCGCCGGAAGGGTACCGACGGCGGCCTACACCGGACCGCAGGTGACCGATACCTGACCGGCCGCGCCGCTACTGGCGCGTCGGTTCCTCGAAGCCCTGGCGGTGCTCTTCGCGGATGCCGTACTCGCGCAGCCGGTTGTAGAGCGTCTTCGTGCAGATGCCGAGCATCTCCGCCGTGCGTTTGCGCTCGCCGCCGCAGTGACGCAGCGTCGAGAGGATCAGCTCGCGCGCCGCGACCGACAGGGGAGTGCCGAGCGGAACGGTGATGGACGGCGTGTTGTTATGGGCTTGGATTGTCGTCGTTGATTGTGTGATTTGCATGGTTTCCGTTTCGGGGGCCGGCCCTTGGAGGCCGACCTCACCCGCCATGATGAAGACGCGATGGAGGTAGGTCCTGGGCCCGGTGCCGGGCCAGGGGAGCAGCTTCAGCAGATCGACGGCGTCCGGGGCGCACTTTCTCCGGGTTCCTTCGACCTGGTTCTTCTCCTCGAGAAAGATCTCGAGGGGGAACACGTCGAGACAATTGCATCCTTGTTGTCTCCTGGAAACGTCCTCGCCAGGGGGCGAAAATTTTTCCAATGGTGAACCGGGCCGAAGCCAAAGGCTGTCGGCCGAGTCCTACACTGGGAACGCTCAGGAATACTCGGGGCGGAGGTGGTTATCGACGCGCAGGACGCCGTCCTGGCGCTGGGCGTGGGCGGAGGCCACTCCGGTCTGCTCGTGCGATTTCACCGTGCCGGAAAGCACCACGACGCCCTTGTCGGTGTTGATCGAGATGTCGGCGCCCTTCATCGCCGGATCGGCCCGCACGGCCGCGAGAATGCGCCCGGTGATGGCCGAATCGGTGAGCGCCTCGGGCGGCGGTATCGGGGCGCCTGGCGGCTGCGCTGCAGGCTCCTGGGGAGCCTTGGCCACGTTCAGCTGGGGACGCTCCAGGGCAGCCTGCTGCGCAACGCGTGAGCCTTCGTCGACACGCCCACAGGCAGCCAGGAGACAGATCGCGGGAAGCAACACCAACGCGTGTTTCGAGCCCATCGGAACCTCGCTGCAGATTACGTGCCCATGGCACAGGAGCTGCACTCGCACGGCACAGGTGGCAGGAGCGCATTGAATGTTCGACGTCGATTGGGGCCGGCTGTTCATGCCATCTGCGTCGCTGCCGGAAATCTTCCTGCGCGGCTCCGTGATCTACCTGGCACTGTTCGCGGCCATGCGCTTCCTGCCGCGGCGGTCGGCACGGACCGCGCAGGGAATCTCCGCGAAGGTCGGGCGGTCGTAACTTCGCAGTCCGACCCATCATTCGCACAGCAAGGAGCCGACCCATGGCAAGGAAGAGTTCGTCCCGCGCACGTCCGCTAGCCCTCGAGATCCTCGAGGCCGACCACCGCAAGGTCGAGACGTTGTTCAAGCAGTATGAGCAGGAAAAGGAATCCGACGAGGGGTCCCGGCGCCCGATCGCCGAACGCATTTGCAGTGAGCTGACGGTGCACGCCCAGGTGGAAGAGGAGATCTTCTATCCGTGGCTGCGCGAGAAGCTGTCCGAGGAGGACATGGAGCTGATCGAGGAGGCAGCGGTCGAGCACTCGACCGCGAAGGACCTGATCGCGCAACTCGAGGACGGCGAGGTCGACGAGACCTACGACGCGAAGGTGAAGGTGCTTTCGGAGTACATCAAGCACCACGTCAAGGAGGAGGAGGAGGAGATCTTCCCGAAGGTCGCGGACATGGCCGAAGAGCTCGACGAGATCGGCCAGCAGATGGCCGCGCGCAAGGCCGAGCTCGCCGATGAGCTTGGCCTCACGGAAACAGGCGAGGACGAGGCCATGGCGGCCGCAACCAGGGTCCGGGGCGGCAAGGGATCCTCGGCCCAGCGCGGCGCGCGCTGAGCCGCAGCAGCCAAACGGAGAATGGCGGCCGCCGCGACGGTGGCCGCCGCTTCAACCTCACCGGCTGGGATGGGCGCGCGGATCCACCGGCTCGCGCGGCTCTGTGGTCGGATGCTCGCGGCGCTTGTAGTCCGGACGCAGCCGCTGGGACAGCGGCCGCGGTTCGCGTGGGGTCGTCACCGGCTGGTGATCGTGGTCCTTGTCGTGGGCCATGGTCACTTCGCCGGCGGCGCGGTATTCGGCGAGGCGGTGTCGCTGGTCGCGGGCGACGTGCTTGACGGTGCCTGGGCCGGTGCGGGCTCTTGCGAGGGCGCGGGCTGGCCGAGCGGCTGCGTGGATGGCACCGTCGCGGGCTGCGAGGGCGTCGACGTCGCGGGCATGGCCGGTGTCGCCGATTGACCGGAATTGATGTAGGCCGATTTCGTGTTGGCCGGTTTGTCGCACGCGGCGAGCCCGAGGGCCGCCGCGGCGACGGCGGCCATGGAGAGAATCGTTTTCATGGCCGCCTCTCGCGTTACTTTGTCGTCGTCGTGGTGGTGCTGGTCGACTTCTCGATCGCCGGCTTGGTCGTGTCGATCGTGGTCGTCGAGGACGTGGTGGTGCTGTCGGTCGTGGTGTTGCTCGCGACCGGCGGCGGCGTCGTCGTGACCACGGTCGTCGATTCCTTCGAGGTGGTCGGCGCCGGAACCGTCGAAGTGGTGGTGGTCGTGCGCTCACACGCGGCGAGCGACGCGCCGAGGGTCAGGGCGGCAACGAGGGCGATGAGTTTCATGTGTTCTCCATATGGAAGTGTGGGGAAGCCACATGGTGAGATCGGAATGTTGCGGGCCGAGTTTCATCGAGGTGGCGCAAATCGCATGCGTCATCGAGCCCCGACGACACGCTCGCCGGAAAGCGCCTACAACGCAGGCTAGAATCCGCCCTCCATGACCACAGCGCTCTCGACGGTCGACGCCGTCTACCGCTCCGAGTCCCGGCGCGTTCTCGCGACGCTCATCCGGCTGCTGGGCGATTTCGACCTCGCCGAGGAGGCGTTGCACGACGCATTCGCCGCGGCGGTAGAGCAATGGCCGCAAGAGGGCGTGCCCGACAACCCGCGCGCATGGCTCGTCTCCGCCGGCCGCTTCAAGGCCATCGACCGCATGCGGCGGCGCTCGCGCTTCGAGGTGCAGCTCGAGGACGACTCGATGCTCGCCGAGGTGCCTGACGAAGCGGCATCCGCCGGCGAGAACGAGGGCGTCGAGGACGACCGCCTGCGGCTGATCTTCACCTGCTGCCACCCGGCGCTCGCCGCCGATGCGCAGGTCGCGCTCACGTTGCGCGAGGTCTGCGGCATGACGACCGAGGAGATCGCGCGCGCCTACCTCACCGCGGCGCCGACGGTTGCGCAGCGCATCGTGCGCGCCAAGGGCAAGATCCGCGACGCGCGCATTCCCTACGAGGTGCCGGGCCGCGCCGAGCTGGCCGAGCGCCTGGACAGCGTGCTGCGCGTGGTCTACCTCGTCTTCAACGAGGGCTACCTCGCTTCCTCGGGCGATGCGCTCACGCGCCACGACCTGTCGGGCGAGGCGATCCGCCTGGGCCGGCTGCTGGTGGAGCTCCTGCCCGAGCCGGAAGCCGTGGGCCTGCTCGCGCTGATGCTGCTGCAGGAGTCGCGCCGCGCCGCGCGCACCACGCCGTCGGGCGAGATCGTCCTGCTCGCCGACCAGGACCGCTCGCTCTGGAACCGCGAGCAGATCGCCGACGGCACCACGCTCGTCGAGGGCGCTCTCGCCAGCGGCCGCGCCGGGCCCTATGCCCTGCAGGCCGCGATCGCCGCCCTGCACGCCGCCGCGCCGAGTGCCGGGCAGACGGACTGGCCGCAGATCGTGGCGCTGTACGACGTGTTGCTGCGCGTCGAGCCTTCACCGGTGATCGAGTTGAACCGCGCCGTCGCCGTCGCGATGCGAGACGGGCCGGAGGCGGGCCTGGTGCTCGTCGACGCGCTGCTCGGCGACGGCGTCCTTGCCGACTACCGCCTGGCGCACGCCACGCGGGCGGACTTGTGCCGCCGCATGGGTCGCGCCGACGATGCGCGCGCGGCCTATCGCCGCGCCCTGGAGCTCACGCAGCAGGGGTCGGAGCGGCGCTTCATCGAGCGCCGCCTGGCGGAGCTGGGATAACTGCCAAAAAAATCTTCGCGGCCGGTGTCGAAAAGCCGGGCCGGCCTTCGACTAGCTCATGCAACGGCCGCGCACCGCCAGGGCCCGAGGAGACGTAAATGACTGATCGCAATCGAGATTAGGTGAAGGGCGATGCGCTACCTCTGCCTGATCTACCTGAACGAGAAGGAGCTCGCCGCCATGCCACAGAAGGACATGGACGAGCTCAACCGACGCCACCTCGAGCTCAACGAGGACCTGCTGAGGAGCGGGCACTTCATCGAGGCCGAGGCGCTCACCGCCGGGGCGAGCGCGACCTGCGTGCGCGTGCGCAATGGCCGGAAAGCGGTCACCGACGGCCCCTACGCCGAGACGAAGGAGATGGTCGCCGGCTTCTACGTGATCGAGGCGCGCGACCTGAACGAGGCGATCGCCGTAGCCGCCCGGATTCCAGCCGCCCCACTGGGCGTGGTCGAGGTGCGGCCATGCCGGGACCTCGAGATCGACGGCGTGCGGCATGTGGCGTCGAGCAAACCGCGGTGAAAATGACCCAAAGGAGACAGCAATGAGATTCATGGTGATGGTGAAGGCCAGCCCGAATTCCGAAGCCGGCGTGATGCCCGGCCCCGAGATGTTCGAGGCGATGGGCAAGTACAACGAGGCGTTGGTGAAGGCCGGCATCATGAAGGCCGGTGAAGGGCTGCACCCGAGCTCGAAGGGCGCGCGCGTCCACTTCTCGGGCGCGAACCGCACCGTGATCGACGGGCCCTTCGCCGAGACCAAGGAGCTGGTCGCCGGCTACTGGCTGTGGGAGTGCAAGTCGCTCAAGGAGGCGATCGAGTGGGTGAAGAAGTGCCCCAACCCGATGCCGGGGGAAGACTCCGACATCGAGATCCGCCAGATCTTCGAGGCCGAGGACTTCGGCGAGGCCTACACACCCGAGGAGCGCGCCCGCGAGGAGAAGCTGCGCCAGCACATCGCGCGGCAGAAGTAGGTGGCCTGGAACGTCTTCGCCCCGCCGATCGCCCCGCCGGGTCCCGCTAGAATCGGGGCCCGACGAAGCACGCCCCCGCGATGCCCGCCATCCTCACCGTCTCCGGCCTCACCAAGACCTACGCCTCCGGCCTCCAGGCGCTGAAGGGCATCGACCTCGCGATCGAGAAGGGCGAGATCTTCGCGCTCCTCGGTCCGAACGGGGCGGGCAAGACGACCCTCATCAGCGTGATCTGCGGGATCGTGACTCCCACGTCGGGCACGGTCACGGTGGCGGGGCACGACCACGTGCGCGAATACCGCGAGGCGCGCACGCAGATTGGCCTGGTGCCGCAGGAGTTGCACACCGACATGTTCGAGACGCCTTGGCGCACGGCGAGCTTCAGCCGCGGGCTTTTCGGTTTACCCCCGGGCCCGGCCCACCTGGAGCGCGTGCTGCGCGACCTGTCGCTGTGGGAGAAGCGCGGCGATCGCATCATGACGCTCTCGGGCGGCATGAAGCGGCGCGTGATGATCGCCAAGGCGCTGGCGCACGAGCCCCAGGTCCTCTTCCTCGACGAGCCCACCGCCGGCGTCGACGTGGAGCTGAGGCGCGACATGTGGGCGCTCGTCCGGCGCCTGCGCGACACAGGCGTCACCATCATCCTCACCACGCACTACATCGAGGAGGCCGAGGAGATGGCCGACCGGATCGGCGTGATCAACAAGGGCGAGCTCGTGGTAGTGGAGGAGAAGAAGGCCCTGATGAAGAAGCTCGGCAAGAAGCAGCTCACCGTGCACCTCCAGCGGCCGCTCGAGAGGCTGCCGGAGGAGCTCGCACGCCTGGGGTTCGAGCTGAAGGACGGCGGCTCCACGCTCGACTACACCTTCGATTCGGCGGGCGACGGCGCCGCGGTCCCCGCGCTGCTCGAGCGACTGGGCGCGCACGGCATCGCCTACCGCGACCTCGCCACGCACCAGAGCTCGCTCGAGGACATCTTCGTGAGCCTGGTGAAGGAGCGGAAATGAAAAAGGGCCCGGGCTTGCGCCCGGACCCTTCGTCACACCGCAGACTGGCTATTGCTTCGTCTGGCTGGTGGACTCGGTCGACGCCGGCTGGTTGGCCGACGAGGATTGCGCCTGGCTGGTCGAGGCCGCAGGCTGGTTCGTCGAGGCCGTCGAGGCAGGCTGATTGGTCGAGGCCGGCGGGGACGGCTGGTTCGCCGAAGCCGACGCGGCAGGCTGCTCCGCCGCAGCCGACGGGGCAGGCTGGTTCGCCGAGGCCGAGGCCGAGGACGGGCTTGACGACGCCGACGCGGACGCATTCAGTCCGGGAACGTCGGCATTGGCCTGCTTCGCCTTGTCGATCGCAGCCTGGGTGCGCGGGCCCATGATGCCGTCGACCGGACCCGGGTCGAAGCCCTTGTCCTTCAGCGCCTGCTGCAGCTGCTTCACCGACTCGTCGCCCTTGGCGGCCGAAGAGCCGTTGGTGGCGTTGGAGTCCTTGCTGCTCGAGGACATCGCGGAGGGCTGGTTCGCCGAGGCGGAAGGCGCCGGCTGGCTGGTGGACGCCGCGGGCTGGTTCGCCGAAGCGGATGCCGCGGGCGGGTTGGCCGAGGCCGACTTCTCCTTGTCGGCATCCTGGCCGGCGGCCATGACGGTGCCGGCCGCCATCAGGGCGGCGACGAGAGCGATTTTCTTGAATTCCATGGTTGGTGTCCTTTCATACGGTCAATTGACTGCAATCCGATTCGGCGCGAATCGCGTCGGCAAGTTGCAGCGCGCGGCTGCTCCGAGTGACGCAAGACATTTGCGCGTAGTCCATGGAGGCATGGCCACATGACAGCGCCCGTGTTCAACCGCCACGCCGTCTGGGCGATCTACTGCTTCGAGATGGCGCGCGCGTTTCGCACGCCGTTACAGAGCTTCCTCACGCCCGTGATCACGACGTCGCTCTACTTCGTCGTGTTCGGCGCCGCGATCGGGCCGAGCATGGGCAACGTGTCGGGCGTTTCCTACGGCGCCTTCATCGTTCCCGGATTGGTGATGCTGTCGATATTCACCGAGAGCATCGCCAACGCCTCCTTCGGCATCTATTTCCCCAAGTTCACGGGCACGATCTACGAGCTGCTCTCGGCGCCGGTGTCGCCGCCGGAGATCGTGCTCGCCTACGTGGGCGCCGCGACGTCGAAGTCGATCCTGCTGGGGCTCATCATCATGGCGACCGCCGCGTTCTTCGTGGACGTGAGCATCGAGCACCCCGTGTGGATGGTGGCCTTCCTGGTGCTTACGGCGGCGACCTTCTGCCTCTTCGGCTTCGTGATCGGCATCGTCGCGCAGGGTTTCGAGCAGCTGAATTTCGTGCCGATGCTCGTGATCACGCCGCTCACGTTCCTCGGCGGCGCGTTCTATTCGCTCGACATGCTGCCGCCGGCGTGGCGCACGGTGAGCCTGTTCAACCCGATCGTGTACCTGATCAGCGGGTTCCGCTGGAGCTTCCACGGCGCCGCCGACATCGCCGTGGGCACCAGCCTCGCCGCCACGCTGGGGTTCTTCCTCGCGTGCCTGGCGGCCGTGACCTGGATCTTCCGCACCGGGTACCGGCTCAAGACCTGAGCATGGCCGCCGCGGCGAAGCGCATCGAGATCGACGTGGGCGCACAGGGGCGGGTGTCGGGCCTGCTGCTCGCGCCTGCGAAACCGCGCGCCGCCTATGTGCTCGCCCACGGCGCCGGCGCGGGAATGGAGCACGCGTTCATGCGCGCTGCGGCCGAGGGGCTGGCAGAGCGCGGCGTGGCCACGCTGCGTTATCAGTTTCCCTACATGGAGCGGGGCTCGAAGCGTCCAGACTCGCCCGCGGTCGCCCAGGCCGCGGTGCGCGCGGCCTGCGCCAGCGCTGCCGAGCTGCTTCGCGGCGTACCGCTCTTCGCGGGCGGCAAGTCGTTCGGCGGGCGCATGACCTCGCAAGCGCAGGCGGCCGCGCCACTCGATGGCGTGCGCGGCCTCGCGTTCCTCGGCTTCCCGCTGCACGCCGCAGGCCAGGTGGGCGATGCGCGCGCGAAGCACCTCGCCGAGGTCGCCGTGCGCATGCTCTTCCTGCAGGGCACGCGCGACGCGCTCGCCGATGCCGCGCTGATGCGCGCCCTCATCGAGCGCCTGGGCTCGCGCGCAACACTCGCATTCCTCGAGGGCGCCGACCATTCCTTCCACGTGGCGGCGAAATCGGGGCGCGACGACGGGCAGGTGCTCGGCGAAGCGCTCGACAAGCTGGCTCAATGGCTCGTTGACAATCGTTGAGTCATTTGTGAACGTGTAGGACTTGCTCACGGTCCTATGCGAGTCATGAACATTCGCAGCGCAATTTTCGTCACTATCGCGTTCCTCCTGTCGCTCGGCGGCGACAGGGCCATCGCACAGAATCCCGCGCGCCTGGCCAACATTTCGACCCGCATGCAGGTCCTCACCGGCGACGACGTGATGATCGGCGGGTTCGTCATCGGGGGCGCTTCCAACAAGACAGTGGCCATCGTGGCGACCGGGCCATCGCTCGCGGCCTTCGGCATCGCCAACCCACTGGCTGATCCCACGATGAGCCTGGTGCGCTCGTCCGACCAGGCAGTGCTCGCCACGAACGACAACTGGCAGTCCGCGGGAAACGCCGCCCAGCTGCAGGCGGCCGGTTTCGCCCCGTCCAACGCGCTGGAGTCGGCCATCCTCGTCAACCTGGCTCCTGGCGCCTACACCGTGATTGTTCGCGGCGTCGCCGATGGCACCGGCGTGGCAGTAGTTGCGGTCTACGAGGTCGATGCGTTGAACACCCCGCTCGTGAACATCTCCACCCGCGGGCGCGTGCTCACGGGCAACGACGTGATGATCGGCGGATTCGTCATCGCGGGCCCGGCACCGCAGGCCGTGGCGATCGTCGCCACCGGACCGTCGCTCGCCGCATCCGGAATCGCCAGCCCGCTGGCCAATCCGACACTTACCGTGGTGCGCTCGTCCGACCAGGCGGTCATCGCAAGCAACGATGATTGGCAGGCGCATGCGAACGCCGGCTATCTGCAGGCGGCCGGTCTCGCGCCCACCAACGCGCTCGAGTCGGCGGTCTACACCATCCTGCCGCCGGGGGCCTACACCGCGATCGTGTCGGGAGCCGGCAATTCCACCGGCGTCGCGGTCCTCGGAGTCTTCGCGACCGCGCCGCCGGCCGAGACTCAGCCGCCGCAGGTCCTGGGCGTATCGCCGGGGAATACCGCGATGTTCATGCCGGTCGACATCCCGGTGGTCGTCACCTTCACGGAGCCGATGAATCCCGCGTTCATGACGCCGGCGACCTTCACGCTGATCGGTCCCGACGGACCGGTGGCCGCCACGGTGTCCGTGAGCGGTAACACGGCGACCCTGGACCCGACCGGCCCCCTGGCGACGGAGTCCTGGTTCACGGGCAAGGTCACCACCAGGGCGCGCGACCTGGCGGGCAACGCGCTTGCGACCGACTTCAACTTCACCTTCCATACGAGGGTAGACGAGCCGCCGCCGATCGTCGCGGGTTGTCCTGCGCCCGAGGCGAGCGCGCAGATCAGGCGGCTCGTGTGGGGGCAAACCCCGACGATTCTCAAGCGGGAATCGGGTGCCATCACGGTCTACCGTATCCCGCAGTCGCAGATCGGCAAGGCGTCGGTGTCGTTCGTGCAGGGCCAGACCGCCTTCACGCCGGGCTCGCCGCTCACCGAGATCACGATCTCGCGCTGCCCGGGTGTCATCGAGCCCGGCCTGCATCCAAGTTGTCGCCAAGCCACGTCGTCTACCCTCTACAACAGCCAGACGGCGTTCAACCGCCTTCCATCCGGCTACAGCAACCAGGATCAGCTTGCGGGCCAGGGTTGCCTTGCACCCGACACCGAGCAGCACTACGTCAATGTCCGGTGGACCTTCCAGGAGTGCAACAACAGCGAGGGATGTGGCTTTTCCCTGCAGTGGGTCGAGGGCGGCTCCTGAGGACTCAGCGTCCCGAGGCCTGCATCAGCGCCGTCGCATAGGCGGGCGCCGTGGGCTCGTGCATGAAGTAGGCGAAGGTCTCGCGCCAGCCCGTTGCCGCGACCGTCTCCACCCAGCGCGCGAGGTCGGCCTCCCCATAGTTCTCCAGCCGCAAGCGAAGGTAACCCCACGGCGCGGTCTCGACCATCGGCGGCGGCTCGTTGTCCTCGCGCTCCGAGAGCACCAGCGCGGCACCCGCACCGCGCAGCGCCTCGTACACGTCGTCGGCAAACCACTCGCGATTGCGGAATTCGAACGCCGCCTTGTGATCGGGCGGCAGCAGCGCGAGGAAGTCCACCAGCCGCGGCAGGTCCTTCTTCAGGTTGGGCGGCAACTGGAAGAGCACCGGTCCGCGCTTTGAGCCGAGGCCCGCCAGCGCACGGTAGAGGTACCCGAGGGGCTCGGCGGCGGTGTCGGCTTTCAGTCGCGACATGTGCGTGATGCGCCGCGAGGCCTTGATGGCGAAGCGGAAGCCCTCGGGGGTGGCGGCGGCCCAATCCTCGAGAAGCGTCTCGCGCGGCATGCGGTAGAAGGTGTTGTTGATCTCCACCGTGGGCAGCCGCTCGGCGTAATAGCCGAGCATGTCGCCCGGCTTCATCTTCTCGGGGTAGAACGTGCCGCACCATTCCTTGAAGGAGTAGCCGCTGGCGCCGGCGAGGAGCGGTCTGGCGGAAGAGTTCGGCATCGGAAGCGCGATCCTACTTAGAATCCCGATCCATGGCCAAGGAATCGCTTCGCGAGTACGCCGAGAAGCGCAGCTTCAAGGCGACGCCCGAGCCCGCGGGGGAGGTGCGCTCCGCCGCCGGCGGGCCGCTCCTGTTCGTCGTGCAGCAGCACCGCGCCTCGCACATGCACTACGACCTGCGCCTCGAGTGCGACGGCGTGCTCAAGTCGTGGGCGGTGCCGAAGGGCCTGTCGCTCGATCCTGCCGAGAAGCGCATGGCGATGCCCACGGAGGACCATCCGTACGACTACGCCTCGTTCGAGGGCGTGATCCCCCCGAAGCAATATGGCGCGGGGGAGGTGATCGTCTGGGACGCGGGCGTCTACTCGCCGGACGAGGAGGGCACTTTCTTCCACGATCGCGAAGAGGCCGAGCGCCAGGTGCGCGAGGGGCTGGCCGCGGGCAAGCTGAGCTTCGAGCTGCGCGGCGAGAAGCTGAAGGGTTCCTTCGCCCTGGTGAAGACCCGGCAGGCGTGGCTCGTCATCAAGCACAAGGACCGGTTCGTCGCGACCGGGGACATCACCACCGCCCGCGACCGCTCGATCCTTTCGGGAGCGTCGGTGGCCGAAATGAAGAGCGTTCCCGCCCATCGCATCCCCGCGGCGCGGCTCGTGCCCACGGGGCCGGTCGTGAAGATGCCGGACAAGCTCGCGCCGATGCTCGCCGAAAGCGCCGAGTCGGCCTTCAACAAGGCGGGCTGGATGTGGGAGCCCAAGCTCGACGGCTACCGCGTGCTCGCCTTCATCGACGCGGGGGGCGTGAGGCTCAAGTCGCGCAAGGGCCTCGAGCTCGCCGCCCATTTTCCGAAGCTCGCGGCCGAGCTTGGCAAGCAGGACGTGGATGGCATGGTGCTGGACGGTGAGCTCGTAGCCTTCGACGCCGACGGGCGAGCGTCCTTCGCCGCGCTCCAGGAACGGGCTCAGTTGAAGGCGCCGACCGACATCGCGAAGGCCGATCGCACGCTGCCCGTGGTGTTCGTGTGCTTCGACATGCCTTACTTCGCCGGGATCGACCTGCGCGCCGCGCCGTACGCCGATCGGCGCCGCTACCTCTCCCAGTGCCTGCTGCCTTCGCCAACCGTGCAGCTCGTGCACGCCTCGGAGGAGGGGGTGGCGCTCGCCGAGGCCGCGCTGGCGAGCGGATTCGAAGGGGTCATCGGCAAGCGCGCCGACAGCCGGTACGAGTCGGGCAAGCGCTCCGCGAGCTGGGTCAAGGTCAAGGCGACGCAGAGCGCCGAGTTCGTGATCGGAGGCTACACGCAGGGCCGGGGCTCGCGCTCCTCGCTGGGCGCCATCCTCGTGGGCTACTGGGACGCCGGGAAGCTGCGCTACGCATCGCACGTGGGCTCGGGCTTCGACGAGCGCACGCTGAAGGCGCTCAAGGCACGGCTCGAGCCGCTGAAGACGGAGAAACTCCCCTTCGCCGAGAAGCCGTTGCTGAACGCCCCTACGACCTGGGTCGAGCCGAAGGTGGTCGCGGAGGTCACTTTCGCGAACTGGACGCCGGATGGAGCGCTGCGGGCGCCGGTTTTCCTGCGGCTGCGGGACGACGTGAGCGCGCGGAACGTGAAACGAAGGGCTCCCGCCCCCCAACCCGCTCCCCAGGGAGGAGGAGAAACCGGCGACCTCCTGTCGCAGCTCGAGAACAAGCGCAACGAGCTCACGCTCGCGGTGGGCCGCCACCGCATCAAGCTCACCAGTCTCGACCGCGTCTACTGGCCCGAGAACCCCGGCCTCAAGCAGCCCGCCCTCACCAAGCGCGACCTGCTGCGCTACTACGTGCAGGTGGCCGACTGCATCCTGCCGCACCTGCAGGACCGCCCGCTCACGATGATCCGCTTCCCCGACGGCATCGACGGCGAGCGCTTCTTCCAGAAGCACTGGGAGCAGTCGCGGCCGGACTTCGTCGAGAGCGTCACGGTGTGGTCGGACTCGAAGTCGCACGAGCACAACTACCTGCTGTGCAACAACCTGCCCACGCTGCTGTGGCTCGCGCAGAACGGCACGCTCGAGTTCCACGTGTGGCATTCGCGCACCAGGCCCGGCCCCGACACGCCCAACGAGAACACCGACTACGCCACCTCGCTCGAGTCGCTCGAGGCCTCGGTCGCGAACTTCCCCGACTTCGTGCTGTTCGACATCGACCCCTACATCTACTCGGGGCTGGAGAAGGCGGGCGACGAGCCCGAGCTCAACACCGTCGCGTTCGAGAAGGGCAAGGAGGTGGCCTTCCACCTGCGCGAGCTCCTCACCACGATGTCGCTCGACGCGATCGTGAAGACCTCAGGCAAGACCGGCCTGCACGTCTTCGTGCCGATCAACCGCACCATCGACTTCGACGCCGCGCGCCACGTCTCGGAGCTCGTCGGCCGCCACCTGATGCGCCTGCACCCCAAGGACATCACCATGGAGTGGAGCGTGCCCAAGCGCACCGGCAAGATCTTCATGGACCACAACATGAACGTGCGCGGCAAGACGCTGAACGTGGCCTACTCGCCGCGCGGCGTGGCCGGCGCGCCCGTGTCGATGCCGCTCACGTGGGACGAGCTCGCCACGGCCCACCCGCTCGACTTCCGCATCACCAACGCGCCCGGGCGGCTGGCGGGCACCGGAGATCGGTGGGCCGAGGTGCTCGAGCGCAAGCAGAGCCTCGAGGCGGCGCTGGCGAAGAGCCAGGGAGCACAGGGCGGGGAACTGGCGGGCGAGGCGCCGGCCCAAAAGGCGAAGGGCCGCCGCAAGGGCTCGAAATAGCCTTAATTGCGTTCCCTATCTTCCTGATCTAGAATCGCTTTCCCTCGGTTGTGGAGGCAAGACATGGCTGCACGCTCGATCGCGACGCTCACGGTCTCGTTTGGATTGGTGTCGATCCCGGTGCGGCTCTTCTCCGCCACCGAGTCCACAAAGGCCATCTCCTTCAACCTGCTGCACAAGGCCTGCGGCTCGCGCCTGAAGCAGCAGTACTTCTGCATCAAGGAAGAGGTCCCGGTCGCGCGCGAGGAGATGGTCAAGGGCTACGAGTTCGCCAAGGACCAGTACGTGCTCTTCACGCCCGAGGAGTTGAAGAGCTTCGAGGAAGCCGGCACGCACATGGCCGAGATCACCGAGTTCGTGCCGATCGACAAGGTCGATCCGGTCTACTACGACAAGGCGTACTACCTCGCGCCCGACAAGGGCGGGGCCAAGCCGTACGCGCTGCTCGCCAAGGCGATGAAGCAGTCCGGCCGCTGCGCTCTGGGCCGCTGGGCCGCGCGCGGCAAGCAGTACATCGTGATGATCCGGCCCGTGGACGAGGGCCTGATCATGCAGCAGCTGCTCTACGCGGGCGAGGTGCGCTCGATCAAGGAAGTCGAGATTCCCGAGACCGAGGTGAAGGACGCCGAGTTGAAGCTCGCCAAGCAGCTCATCGACGCCCAGTCCTCGGACACCTTCGATCCCAGCCAGTACACCGACCAGGTCTCGGGGCGCATCCAGGCCGCGATCGACAAGAAAGTCGCCGGCCAGGAGATCTCGATGACCGAGGAGCCGGAGCAGGGCGCACAGGTGATCGACCTCATGGAGGCGCTGCGCGCGAGCCTGCAGAAGAAGCCGGCCGCCCCGGCCGCCAAGGCCAAGGTCGCCGTCGCGGCGGAGCCCGAGGCCCGCAAGCCGCCCAAGCGCGCGCAGGCCGCCGAGCCCGCGCCCAAGAAGGTCAAGAAAAACGCCTAGCCCGCCCGGAGCGCTCACGCATCCCTACGGCGTCGGCGACGTCGAAAGGCTGCTGCGCATTCCCCGCGACACGATCCGCGCCCTGGTCACGGCAGGCTTCGTCGCACCCGAGCGCGGAGCGCGCAATGCGTGGCGGTTCTCGTTCCAGGACCTGATCGTGCTGCGCACCGCGCAATCGCTCGTGGCGGCGAAGGTGCCCGCGCGCCGCATCAACAAGGCGCTGAAGTCGCTGCGGGAAAAGCTCCCGGCCGCCATGCCGCTCTCCGGGCTGTCCATCGGCGCGGTCGGCGACCAGGTCGTGGTGAAGGAGGGCGGCAGCCGCTGGCAGGCCGAGTCGGGGCAGTACCTGCTCGCCTTCGAGGGCGATCCCTCGGCGGGCGCGCTCAAGGTGGTCGAGCGCAAGCCCGAGCCTGCGCCCGCCGCGCAGTCCTGGGACGACTGGTTCGCGCACGGCCTCGCGATGGAGCGCGACGACCCCGAGGAAGCCGCGCGCGCCTACCGGCACGCGATCGAGACCGATCCCTCGCGCCTGGACGCGTGGATCAACCTGGCGCTGCTGCAGCACGAGTCGAGGCGCCTCGCCGAGGCGCTCCGGACCTACCTCGAGGCGCTCGACGTGATCGGGGCCGAAGGGGTGCTGCTCTTCAACCTGGGCGTCCTTCTCGAGGACATGCAGCGCCGCCGCGAGGCCGTGCAGGCCTACGAGGGCGCGCTGCGCATCGACCCGCGCCTGGCCGACGCGCACTACAATCTCGCCCTCCTGCTCGACAAGACCGGCAAGCCGCGCGAGGCGATCCAGCACATGGCCCAATACCGCAAGCTCGCCGGCCGGCGTACCTGACGATGCATATCGCGATCCTCACCTTCGACGGCTTCAACGAGCTCGACTCGCTCATCGCCTACGGGATGCTCAACCGGGTGAAGCGGCCGGGCTGGCGCGTGAGCATTGCCGCGCCCACCGCGTCGGTCACCTCGATGAACGGGCTCGTCCTCCAGGCCCAGGCCACGCTCGCGGAGGCCAGCGCGGCCGACGCGGTGCTCGTCGGCAGCGGGAGCCGCACGCGCGACATCGTGCGCGATGCAGCGATCATGGGCGCATTGCGGCTCGATCCCGGCCGCCAGCTCGTGGGCGCCCAGTGCTCCGGCGCGCTCGTGCTTGCGAAGCTGGGACTCCTCGAAGGCATTCCGGCGTGCACCGACCTCACGACGAAGCCCTGGGTGCAGGAGGCGGGTGTGCAGGTGCTCGACCAGCCGTTGTTCGCGCGCGGGAACATCGCCACTGCGGGTGGTTGCCTCGCGTCGCACTACCTCGCAGCGTGGTTGATCGCCAGCGCCGAAGGCGACGAGGCAGCGCGCGCGGTGCTGCAGTACGTAGCGCCGGTAGGGGAGAAGGAACAGTGGGTCGCCCGGGCGATGGGCCATGTCGCCCCGTGCGTCGCGCGTCAACCCGTGGCCGCGATTCGATGAGCGCGGCCGCAAGCCCGGCGATGCGCATCATCGTCACCGGCGGCACCTTCGACAAGCACTACGACGCCATCAAGGGCGAGCTCACCTTCAAGGAATCGAACCTGCCCGCGATTCTCGCGCAGGCGCGGGTCACCGTCCCTGTCGCGATCGAGATCAACCAGCTGATCGACAGCCTGCAGATGACGGACGTGCACCGCCAGTCGGTCCTGGAAGCCTGCCGCAAGGCGCCGGAAACGGCGCTGGTCGTGGTGCACGGCACCGATACGATGGTCGAGACCGCGCAGGTCGTCGGCCGTGCCGGGCTCGGGAAGACGATCGTCTTCACCGGCGCGATGGTCCCTTATGCGGTGCAGGGCTCCGACGCGCTCTTCAACCTGGGCTTCGCGCTCGCGATGGCCCAGGCGCGGCCGCACGGCGCGTACGTTGCCATGAATGGCCGGGTGTTCCCCTGGGACGACGTGCGCAAGGATCGAAGCGGCGGCGTGTTCGAGCCCGCCGTTCGTTGACCCCGGTCAAGTCCGCGGAAATTCCCCTGTAACATTTGCAGTTTTCTTGCTAGATTCTTCTTGCGGGATGCGAGCAGCGAGGCATCGCATCCGGTGAGCGAAGGGCGCAGCCAGGTCGCCTGCCGCAAAACACTCGATAAACCGCAAGGAGAAGCGCAATTGGACCGCCTCGCCGCCCCGGCCTCCCCGGACGACCCCCTTCGTACCCGTCCCGACGCACGCAACGATCGCCTGCTCGAGGATCTCGCCAACGAGGTGCGCAGGGCGGCTGACCTGGTGGAGCAACTGGCCGAGCTGCTCGACGCCGCATCCCTGGAGACGCGCAGGTTGCGCGAGATTTCGGAGGCCATCGACCAGCGCGTTCAGCGCGGCGCGAAGCTCGTGCGGCGCACCTCGCTAATGCGCCCGCCGGCGACCTTGCCCTCGACGATCTCGTAGCCCATCAGCGCGAAGATCCGGCCGCGCAGGAAGAGCGGCCGCGCGTTGCCGTACCAGTCGACGCACGAGGCCTTGCAGCCGTCGTCGCCGGCGCCGTTGGCCCCGGCGCTCTCGAGGTCGCCCAGCTCGGTGAGCATCAACGCGTCGTTGCGAAGGAAGGTGACCGCTGCCGAGCCATGGCGAAGCTGCTTGTGGCCCGGACGCCCGCCCGCGACCACCGGCAGGCCGATGAGGCCGGCCTCGCCCGACTCGGACTTGTAGAAGAATCCATGGGTGCGCGTCTCGCCCTGGGCCGCATCGGGGCGGGTGTAGCGATGCGGGATGGATGCTTCCGAATCCAGCCGCACGCTGGAGAAGTGCAGGTCCTTGCCGGCGGTGCCGATCACGATGGCGTTGCGCCCCATCGCCTCGATCCTGTCCACGCCATGCGGCAGCGAGATCGTCTGCACGGTGGACGCCGGCTCCGCCCATCGCACGGCGTTCAGCGATTGCCCTGCCTGAGGCGCGTTCGGTCGCCCCCAGGTGGCGCCCGCTCCGTAGAGCAGCCACGATCCGACATATCGGTTCTGCAGCGTGTAGCCGGCGGGCGAGGGAACGCGGCGATAGGCGGAGGCGGGTGCGCTGTCGCGCCCGTCGCCAAAGGAATCGAGCGGCACGCGCAGCAGCGCCATGGACCCGGCGGTGGACTCCGAGGCCCACATCGCCTCGCCGCGGCCGCGCGCGCGCAGCAGGACGTTGAGGTGGCCGTCGTCGCTTTCCAGGAACGAGAGCTGGTCGACGGGGCTGCCGGAAGTCTTTAGCGCCGTGGGCTCGCCGCGCTCGAGCGGGATGCGGAAGACCGCCGATGAGGCGCGGCTCTCACGCGTGTTGCGCGTGGTCCAGACGTAGACCGAACCCTGCGAGACGTAGAACACGCGTCCGGCAGGCCCCAGGACGCCCGCGGACTCGCACTCCATCTCACGTCGCGCGAGGTCGCAGGTCGTCACCGTGTGCAGCGTGAGGCCCCAGGGCTCGACCTCTTCGTCGGTGCGGTAGATCCGCGTGGCGGGCGCGATGCGGCGAAACTCCTCGGCGGTGGCGCCCGCACGCCATTTACGCACTGCCGGGAACGACGCGAACGGGTCGCCCTGGAGGTTGAGGTAGAGCGGCGTGTAGAAGATCAGCTTGTCGCCGATCAGCCGGCTCGCATAGTTGCGCGACGAATAGTAGTCGTTCGAGCGCAGGTGATGGGTGGCGCGGTGGGAGAGGTTGCCGGCCCGGTCGAGATCGAACAGCCCGATCTCGGTGCCGCCGCGCTGGTAGGAAAAGCCGATCACGATCACGGTGTCGCCCCGGATCAGCATCTCGTCGTACCACGCGCCGCGCGGGTCGATGCCGGCGCCGAATGCGTCGGCCATCGAGACCGAGGCGAGTTCCTCTCCCTTCACGCTCACGGTGAAGAGCCGGCCCCGGCGCAGCACCACCAGGTGGTCGCCATGCACCTTGACGATCCCGCCCTCGTCTACGCCGGCGGTCTGCACGTTGGTGACCGACTCCTCGGCCTTGGCTTCCTTGGCCGCCAGGGCCGGCGCCGCCGGTGCGCTCTGGGGTGCCGCGGCGGCCATGTCGGCCGAGGCGCCGAGCGTGATGCCCTTGGACCGGGTCGGCGGTTCGGCGCGCTTCTTCAGCTTGTCGAGC
>Ga0111539_10001803_pt1 | contig 28500 bp, 21 predicted proteins | sample RhiMethybrSRZTD1_FD_79667 | JGI IMG/M metagenome (GOLD analysis project Ga0111539, IMG submission 79667) | Populus rhizosphere microbial communities from Tennessee, USA - Rhizosphere MetaG P. TD hybrid SRZTD1 (version 2) (version 2) | ecosystem: Host-associated > Plants > Roots > Rhizosphere >...
AGAAAAATCTCACCCATAATCTACATCTGGTATGAGGGTGGATGGCTCAGCCCACCAGTTGTGACGGCCAAGTGGTTCGTCGGAGGCTGGGTCGCTAATCCTGAGGAGAAAACAATGGCGAAGAAAGCTGCCAAGGGCGCGAAGAAGAAGGCCGCGAAGAAGCGGTAGTTCTTCCGCAGCTTCAAGGGGTGCTCGATGGAGCACCCCATTTTTTTTTGCCCCGAGTTGCTGCTCTCCCGACGTCACGGCGTCCGAGGTGAGCCCGCAAGGCGAGATGGCCAGCACCCAAGCCGACGTGCCAGGCGGCAGAGTGCCTTGGGTGTTGCGGCGAGATCGCAATCCAATCCAGGCGAAGGGGGGGATTCACATGGCAAAGAAGGCTAAGGGCGCGAAGAAGAAGGCGGCGAAGAAGCGGTAAGCCCGCCCGAGGAACCCCCGACTCCCAACTTCCAGAGCTCTGGGAGTTGGGAGTTGGCGCTCAATCCGGAGTCACTCCGTCCCGCACTCTCACCCGCCGTATCACGTCTCCCGGCGCCAGACGATCCACGACGTCCATCCCGTTCATCACCCGCCCGAACACGGTGTAGCGACCGTCGAGATGCGGTTGTGGTGAGTGTGTGATGAAGAACTGACTGCCGCCCGTGTCCTGCCAGTCGAGCGCCATGCCGACGGTTCCACGCATGTAGGGATGCTCGTTGATCTCGTCTCGAATGGTGTAGCCCGGTCCGCCCTCGCCATCGCCACGCGGATCGCCATCCTGCACGACGAAGTCGGCCACGACGCGATGGATGGCCACTCCGGTGAAGAAGCCTTTGCGGGCCAGGGTGATGAAGTTGGCAACGGTCAGCGGGGCGTCGAGCACCGTCAACTCGATCTCCACCGTGCCCTTCTCGGTATCGATGAAGGCTCGCGGTGAGTACCGAGGCGAGACGATCGCCTGCCATTCGGCGCTGGCGACTGGTTGCCCCGGCGCCGCCGGGCGCATCTCGTCGTCCACTCCCGTGACATTCTGTTCGGCGAGCAAGGCTTTGGCACGGACGCGGACGGCCCAATCACGATCCATCAGCGATTCCTGCAGCACGGGGCGGGCGGCCGCGGGATCGATCTTTGCCAGCGCCGCGAGGATGGCCGCGCGAGCAACGTAGGTCACATCGCCTCCCGCCGAGGCACGATACGCCTCCATCAGTGGGGGCACCGCTCCGCTCGCTTTGAGCTCCGCCAGACCATTCGCGGCGGTCGCGCGAATGACGAAATCGTCGGACTTGAGACGGTCGATGAGAACCTTGTCCATGCCTTCTGCCTTGGCAGCCACCAGGGCGTTCAGCACTGCCGGGATCACTCGCGAGTCACGCTCTTGCAACATCACCGTCAATCGCGGGACACCCTGCTGGCCTGGCAGCCCGCCCAGTGCCGCGGCGAGGGCGGCACGTACCGACCAATCGTCATCCGCATCGAGACCGGCTAACACGGACAGGAAAGTCGTGGGCTCGAGACGCGCGAGGGCGGCAAAGGCGCCGCTGCGGATGGATGGAGTGGGATCCGAGACGAAGTCGAGCAGCAGGTCGATACCCCGCACATCGATTAACGCGCTCATCGCCGCGATCGCTTCGAGCTTCAGTACGCCGGTGACGCTCCGGTCAGTGACCATCTTCGTGATGACTGGCACCGATGCCTGGTCGCCAAGCGCGGTCAGAGCACGAAGCGCCTGTATGACCACGGCCGGATCGCGACGACGTTCCGTGATGATCTCGCGGAGCGTACCGGTTGCACGCGTGGACTTCGTCGCGGCGAGGCCTTTTGCCGCGAACGACGCCGTGTAACGCCCTGGCGTGTTCAGCAGGGTCAGCAGCACCGGCGCGGCCTGCTCGTCTCCGATGCGCTGCAGCGCGTAGGCGACGGGCCACCAGCGAGACACCGGTTGCCCCTGCTGATCGAGCACGGCCGACGCCAGCGCCTCATACGACTTGATCTTTGCGAGTGCATATATGCCGAGGCGGGCGGCCTCGACCGGTGGGTCAAGCGGATACGTGACGTCGTCAGGCTCGATCTTCGCGAGCGCTCCCGCCGCGATGTGCCGCCGGACCATACCCGCAATGGCCTCGGCGTCCGCGCGATCTCCGATCGATCCCAACGCCTCTGCCGCGCGCCCCTGGACGATCGGCTCTGGATCGTCGAGTGCCTTCTGCAACGGAGGACGCGAGGACGGGTCCGCCAGCAGGCCAAGCGCGAACGCGGCCATCTGCCGGACCTCGAACTCTTCATCCGCCAGCATGCGTGTCAGCGGCTCGACGGTCTCGCGCAAGCCGATCCGGCCGGCGGCGAGCGCCGCTCGACGGCGCACTCGCGCCTCAGAATCGCCGAACAGACGCAGGAGATCGGAGGGCGGTGGCGGCGCGACGATCTGCGGCTCGGTCCTCGTCGCCGCCCGCAGGATCACCGGCGGCGGTGTGTTGGGATCGCGCAGCAGGCGCTGGTCTTCGAGCCGGAGGATCCACCCGAGCTTCTCTTCCCAGGTCACGACAGGAATGGCGGGAGCCGACGATGGCGGTTCCGACACTGCGATAGTGGGCGCCGACGCACACGACGCACTGAGCGCAGCGATGATGAACGCCGACGTCTTGAGCATTGGTCCGGCTAAGATAGCATGCAGCTAAACGCTCGAGCCGGCGCCTCCGACACATGCCCTTTCAGTACATCGCGATTGAAGGACCGATTGGCGTCGGTAAGACCTCGCTCGCCGAGCGACTCGCAACACGGCTGGACGCCGTCACTCTCCTCGAGGAGACCGAGAATCCGTTCCTCGCCGACTTTTATGCCGACCGTCCGGGATCGGCGCTGCAAGCGCAACTGTTTTACCTGCTGAACCGGCACCGGCAGCAACTCGCGATCCGGCAAGGCGATTTGTTCACACAATCCACGGTGAGCGATTACTTGTTCGACAAGGACAAGATCTTTGCGTACCTCAATCTCGACGACAACGAGCTGTTCATCTATCAGCGGCTCTACGATCTGCTCATGCGGGACGTGGCGGCACCCGATCTCGTCATCTACCTTCAGGCGCCCACAGACGTGCTGATTCGCCGGCTACGGGAGCGCGCGTCGAGGAACGAGGGGGAGTCTCTCGATCCGGGCCAGGAATACCTCCGCGAGTTGAACGAAGCCTATCAGCACTTTTTCTTCCACTATTCAGCGACGCCGCTGCTCGTCGTGGAGACGTCGCAGCTCGATCTCTCCGGGAGCGATGAGGCGCTCGACGACTTGATCCGCCAGATTAATGGCATGGGAAGGGGCACTCAGTACTACGTGCCGCGAACCTGACCCATTTTGACTTTTGTAATTTGAATTGCGTTAATAGCCATGGATGGCTTGGTTCAAGAAGACCCGGAAGCCAATCGCGTCGCAAACGGCCGAGAAACCAAGCCGGGTGCCCGAGGGCCTGTGGGTCAAGTGTCCTGGCTGCAGCCAGCTGATCTACAACAAGGACCTTGAAGCCAGCCTGAACGTCTGCCCGAAGTGCGCGCACCATTTCCGGCTCGGCGCCGCCGAGCGGCTGGCCGCGCTCTTCGACAACGGCCGCTACGACGAGCATTTCGCGAACCTGACTTCGACCGACCCGCTGCAGTTCGCCGACACCAAGCCCTATCGCGACCGGCTTCGCAAAATGCGCGAGACCACCGGTCTCAAGGACTCCGTGATCGTGGCGACCGGGCGACTGGATGGACTCGACGTGGTCGTCGCGGCGATGGAGTATGCCTTCATCGGCGGCAGCCTGGGCGTGGTCGCCGGTGAGAAGATAACGCGCGCGCTGGAGTTGGCACTCGCCCGCCGGCATCCGGCCATCATCGTGTCGTGTTCCGGAGGCGCGCGCATGATGGAAGGCGCGCTGTCACTGATGCAGATGGCCAAGGTCTCCGCCGCGCTCGCGCGGCTCGACCGCGCGCGAGTGCCGTTCATCTCCGTGCTGACCGATCCGACGACGGGCGGCGTGACGGCGAGCTTCGCGATGCTCGGCGATCTCAATATCGCTGAACCGAAGGCCCTGATCGGTTTCGCCGGGCCGCGCGTGATCGAGCAGACGATCAGGCAGACGCTTCCGGAGGGATTCCAACGGAGCGAGTTCCTTCTCGAGCACGGCATGCTCGATCTCGTCGTCGACCGCCGTGACCTCAAGGCCTCGATCGCCCGCGCGCTGCGCTTCATGCGCGCCGTTCCCGCGCCTGTGCCCGAGCCCACACCGGCACTCGCGGGCGTCAGCGGAGAACCCACGTCCTAGACGAGTCGAGGGCCAACCTTGAGATCCCGACGAAGCCCTTGACCTCTTGAACAGCATCTTCGACCGGCTATTCGCACTCGAGACGTTCGGCATCAAGCTGGGCCTCGACAATATCTCGCGGCTCTGCGAAGCGTTGGGTCATCCCGAGCGCGCGTTTCGATCCCTGCACGTCGCAGGCACGAACGGCAAGGGATCGGTGACGGCAATGACCCACGCGGCGCTGAGCGCTGCCGGGATCCGGTCAGGCCGCTACACCTCTCCCCATCTGAGCGACCTCGCCGAGCGGTTCGTGATCGACGATCGTCCCGTCGAAAGCGCCCTGCTCGAATCGACGGTCGAAGGCGTGCTGAGCTGCGCCGACCGTTTGCGGGCATCCGGCGTCCTCACTGTGCATCCGACGTTTTTCGAAGCCACCACTGCGGCGGCCTTCGACGTGTTCCGTCGATCGGGTGTGGAGATCGCCGTGATCGAAGTTGGACTCGGCGGCCGCTTTGATGCGACCAATGTAATCAGCCCGGTTGCCGGCGCAATCACGACCATCGACTTCGACCATCAGCAGCATCTGGGCGATACGCTTGGCGCGATCGCGTTCGAGAAGGCCGGCATCATCAAACCGGGGATGAAGGTCGTGATGGGCGACTTACGGCCGGAGGCTGCGGACGTGATCCGCCGTTGCGCGGCCGAACGTGGCGCCACGCTCGTCGAAGCCGCGCGCGACACACGCGCCGAAGCCGAGATGATCGACGGTCGAGCGCGTCTCACCCTGGCCACGCCGTCCGCCTCATACGGTCCGGTGACGCTCGGACTCCGCGGCGAACACCAGGTCGGCAATGCGATCGTGGCAGTGCGCCTGCTCGAAGTGGCGGCGGACAGCGGCATTCCGATTCCACGAGGTGCCGTCGAGCACGGTCTTGCCACAGCCGAATGGCCGGCTCGACTCGAGTTGCTGACCATCGAGCGTGGCCGTCGCGTACTGCTCGACGCCGCGCACAACCCGGAGGGGGCGCGGGCACTCGCGGCGTATCTCACGCGATGGCATCCGGAGAGATTGCCGCTCGTGATCGGGGTGATGCGGGACAAGAACGTCGCCGATATCGCACACACGCTACTGCCGGTCGTGTCGTCAGTGATCGCGACGGCGGCACCGACACCACGCGCCATCCCCGCGTCTGACCTCGCTCGTCATCTGCGAGCGGCTGGCGCACGTGACGTGCGCGCCGAAGCTGATCCAATCGTCGCCATCGAAATGGCATTCGAGTTCGCTGATACGATCTGCGTGGCGGGCTCGATTTTTCTCGCCGGCGCCGTTCGCGATGAGCTTCGGCAACGGGCCCTCTTTCGCTGATCAGTCGCATGCTATGCTCGGCTGATCCTCCGCAGTCATGGTGCGCGCGCTTGTCTTTTCGTGCTTGGTGTGTCTGCTCGCAGGCACGTCGGCGTTGGCTCAGCAAACCGCGAAGCCAAAGCCGACGGCACCACCCATGCCTTCCGGCGACGCCGCGGGACGCACGCTTTTCGATCGGCTGCAGTCGCACCAGGATCAAATCGAGTTCGTGTCAGCGAACCAGGTGCGCTTCACGGGCGGAGTGGAGCAGGAATGGGATAACCAGACCAAGTTCTTCGCCGAGCAGATCGACTTCTTCATCGATACCTCGCGACTGGTCGCGAGCGGCAACGTGGTGTTTCAGAACAGCGTGGGTCATATCGCAGCGGAAAGTGTCGAGTTCGATCTGAAGAACAACACCGGCACCTTTCACGTGGCCTCGGGCCTCATGCCAATTGGATCGGCCAATCGCCAACAGTTCGGCAACCAGCCCGCCGACGTGTATTTCTGGGGCAATACCATCGAGAAGATCGGCGATCAGAAGTACCGCATCAGTCGCGGCGGGTTCACGACATGCGTGCAGCCGACACCCCGCTGGGAACTCGTCACGGGCAGCGTCGTTCTCAATCTGGATGACTATGCGGTCGCGACCAACACGGTGCTACGCGTGAAGGGAGTCCCGGTCGTCTACATGCCCTGGATGTACTACCCGATCAACAAGGAAGATCGCGCGACCGGGTTTCTGCTGCCGACCTACGGGACGTCCAGCCTGCGCGGCCAGGCGATCAGCAACGCGTTCTTCTGGGCGATCAATCGCAGCCAGGACGCCACCTTCTTTCATGATTGGTTCACGAAGACCGGGCAGGGTTTCGGGAGTGAGTACCGCTATGTCGCGGCAGCGCAGTCGTACGGCAACGTGCGGGTGTACCGAATCAATCAGCACGAGGCAGAGTTCACAGACAACGGAGAGACGACGACATTACCGGCGACCGAAAGCCTCGAGGTCAGGGGCGCCATGTATCACACGCTGTCACGCACCGTGCGCGCCCGCGCTCGACTCGAATACTTCTCGGACGTCACGACCCAGCAACTGTATTACCAGGATGTGTATAGCGCCACGCGGAACAACCGAATCATCGAGGGCGGCCTGACCGCCGGACTCGGTCCGACGTCGACGAACATCCTGTACTCCCGAAACGAATACGTCGCCGACGCGAAGAACACCACCCTTTATGGGAGCACGCCTCGCGTGTCAACCAGCGTGGCGCCGCAACGTCTGTTTGGCTCGCCTATTTACGCATCAGCGAACTCGGAGTACGCCTACCTTCCGAACCGGTCGGTGAGCAACGGCGAGGTGACCAACGACGACAGCCACGCACGCGTCGACTTCACCCCGACTTTGCGCGCACCGCTGTCGCGCTTGACATTCTTGTCGGTGAACACGAGCGCGAACTATCGCGCCACGTACTACTCGCGCAGCGCCGGCCCAACCGGCGGTACCGTCGACGATCCCTATTTCCGGCAGTACATCGCGCTCCACACCGACATCGTCGGACCCGTGTTCACGCGCATATGGGAACGTCCTGACAGTGTGTTCGCCGAACGTCTCAAGCATGTCATCGAGCCGGCGTTCAGCGTCAACTTCACGAGCCGCATCGAGGACTTCGCCCGAACGCCCATTGTGGGTGACGCGTCGGAATTCGTGGTCGGCGGTGCGGCGCAGTTCACCTACGGCCTGACGAACCGCTTTATGGCCCGATCCAAGGCCGTCGGCACGACGCGCGGCCAGACGCGGGAATTCCTGACGGTCGGCTTGCAGCAAACCGTCTACTCCAATCCCGAGTCATCCCGCTACGACAGCGCGTATCAGAGTACGTTCGGGTACACGCGGCCGGTCCAGCGGTCACCACTTGCGCTCACCGCGCGCGCCTCACCGACGTTCAGGGTAGACGCAAATCTTCGAGCGGAATACGATACCTACGGCCTCGGTCTGCAGCTGTTGTCTGCCGGGGGGTCGGTCAACGGACCACTGGCGTCAATTGGCGCAAACTACAGCTGGCGGGCAATCGACAGCAGCAATTACGTCTCGACCTACACGACGCTGCGCTGGTTGCAGGGACGAGCCAGCGGAACATATTCTCTCAACTGGGACATCGCGCGCGCCTATGTCGTAAATCAGTCGGTCGTCGGGTCGTACCTTGCCCAGTGCTGCGGACTCCAACTCGAGTTTCAGAAATTCAACTATCCCTCGGGCCCGGGCTTCCCGATCTCCTCGGACACGCGGTTCAACATCGGGTTCATCCTCGCAGGGCTGGGGACGTTCTCGAACTTTTTTGGCGCGTTTGGCGGTCAGCGCTGAGCCATTTATGACGACACCTGTTTCGTATACCAGTGCGGTGGTGAAGCACCCGCGGATTGCGGGCGTGAAGACCAAACCACTGCGCATGATCCCCGACGAACGCGGTTGGCTGATGGAGATCCTGCGGGCCGACGAATCGGAGTTGTTCACCAAGTTCGGCCAGGTCTACGTGTCAGCCACCTATCCGGGTGTGGTGAAGGCCTGGCATTACCACAAGGTGCAAGTCGACAACTTCGTGTGTATCGCCGGCATGGTGAAACTGGTGCTGGTCGACACCCGCGACGGCTCTCCTACCAAAGGCGCAATCAACGAGTTCTTTCTCGGAACGCAAAACCTCACACTGGTGCAGGTGCCGAACCTCGTGTACCACGGATGGAAATGCATCAGTACTGATCTGTCGATGGTGATTAACGTGCCGAACGAGCCGTACCGCTATGCGGACCCGGACGAGTTCCGACTCGAGCCCCACCATACGCTCGACTACGACTGGACGCGGAAAGATGGTTGAGGTCCTTGTCACCGGCGGAGCGGGATTCATCGGAAGCAACTTCGTTCGTTACGCGCTCGGCGCTCATGCTGACTGGCGAGTGACGACGCTCGACAAGCTCACCTACGCGGGACGTCGGGAGAACCTGCACGATGTGATGGACAACCCGCGTCATGTGTTCGTGCATGGCGACATCGCGGATGCCGTCGTCAGTGCGCCCCTCGTCGAGCAGTCAGAGATTGTCGTGCACTTCGCGGCCGAAACGCACGTGGACCGGTCGATCATGGGAGCCGGAGATTTCATCCGGACCGACGTCGAGGGCACCTTCGTCCTGCTCGAAGCCGCTCGACGCGCGAAGAACCTGAGACGGTTCGTCCAGATTTCGACCGACGAGGTGTATGGCAGCGTGCCGACCGGCGCAAGCGTCGAGACAGACGAACTCAAGCCACGGAATCCGTACGCGGCCAGCAAGGCGGGAGCGGATCGACTCGCCTACAGCTATTGGGCCACGTATCACCTGCCGGTGATCGTCACACGGGCCTCCAACAACTACGGGCCGTATCAATTCCCCGAGAAGGTGATCCCGCTCTTCGTGACCAACGCCATCGACGACATCCCGGTGCCGCTCTACGGCGACGGGAAGAACGTTCGCGACTGGCTGCACGTGCTCGACCACTGTCGCGCGGTCGATCTGCTCATCGATCGCGCCACCGACGGAGAGGTCTACAACATCGGCGGCGGCAACGATGTCATGAACATCGACCTCACCCACCGCATCCTCGAAGGGCTCGGCAAACCACGATCGTTGATCAAGCCGGTCGCCGATCGGCCGGGGCACGACCGGCGCTATTGTCTCGATACGACGAAACTGCGCAGCGTCGGCTGGACACCCCAGGTGCCATTCGAGGCCGGGCTGCAGGACGCGGTCACGTGGTATCGACAGAACGAATGGTGGTGGCGTCCGATCAAGGAGCGCGATCCCGCGTTCAAGGCGTACTACCAGGCTCAATACGAAAAGCGGTAAGTGACCCTGCCCGGCCCAGTCCTGATCACCGGTGCGACCGGCTTCGCGGGCAGCCATCTCGTCGAGTTGCTGGCCGGCACGGGGCGCGTTGCAGGATGGGGCCGCTCGGCTCCGCGGCCGGAGCTTGCCCGCCTCGCGGAATGGACCGCGATCGATCTGCTCGACCGCGAGAACGTTCAGCATGAGATCGCCAGCCTTCGTCCGGCGACGATCTTTCATCTTGCCGGTTCGCCACAGGTCGCCGAGTCGTGGCACGACAGCACGACACCGCTCGCCGGGAATGTCCTGGCCACGGCTCATCTCTTCGACGCGATCCAGCATGCGCGCCTCCGCTGCCGCGTGCTCGTCGCGGGGTCGGCAACGGTATACGCGCCTTCCGAGAGCCCTCTTAAGGAAAGCGACCCGCTTACGCCGACCAATCCCTACGCACTGAGCAAACTGGCGCAGGAACAACTGGCGCTGCGGGCAGCCAGCGAGGACGGCCTCGAGGTCGTGATGGTGAGGGCCTTCAATCACACCGGCCCGCGCCAGGTTCCGACCTTCGTCGCGCCGAGCATGGCCCGTCAGATAGCCCTCATCGAGAGTGGCCGGCTCGAGCCCGTCATGCGAGTAGGGAACCTGCAGTCGCTTCGCGACTTCCTCGACGTGCGCGACATCGTGCGCGCCTATACCTCGCTGATGGAACGCGGCAAGGCTGGCGAAATCTACAACGTGGGTTCAGGGACGGGTCGAAGTATTCAGTCATTGCTGGACGCGCTTCGTTCGCGATCGCGCGTCCAGGTCGATGTCGAAACGGATCCCGCGCGGTTTCGTCCGATTGAGAACATGGCCGTCATCGCCAACACGGACCGGCTCCGTGAGCAGACAGGCTGGCAGCCTGAGATCTCGTTCGACTCGATGCTCGACCATCTGCTCAGCTACTGGCGGGCGGAGGTTTCAGGGTAGAGGGCACGTGCAAAGCATCGCGGCCTCTGATAGGCTGGTGGCGAATATTCGGCGAACCAGCCGAGATTCCCATGGAAATTGCACCACTTCTGTTCGACCTCGGCACTTCGAACCCAACCTCGCGCCAGATCGCGGATCGCGTGAAGGCCGGAGGCGCTGATGCCCTGACCGAGGCGACACGCCGCGCGGACGCGGCGCGGTATCAGGAGATTCGTTGCCGGTCCGCGCTCAACGCGGTGAAGGGCATGCCCTTCAACTGGACCCTGAATCCCTACCGCGGGTGCACGCACGGGTGTCATTACTGCTACGCCCGCCGCTACCACACGCAGTTCGAGCTCGGCTCCGACGACGAGTTCGCCTCCATCATCTTCGTGAAAACCAATGTCGTGCCGGTACTGCGCCGCGAGCTCCAGAAACCGGGATGGGACAACGAGACCGTCGCAGTTGGTACCGCGACCGATTGCTACCAGCCGATTGAAGGTTTTTACAAACTCACACGCGGCGCACTCGAGGTGTTTTGCGAGTTCAGCACGCCGATCGGCCTCGTGACGAAGGGGCCGATGGTGGTGCGCGACAAGGACATCCTCGTCGATTTGTCAGCAAAGGCCGACGTCAACGTCTGCATCAGTGTGCCCTGCGTCGATGAGCACGTCTGGCGCGAGCTCGAGCCAGGCACCGCCCCTCCGAGTCAGCGGCTTCGCGCCGTCAGAGAGCTCGTGGACAGTGGGATCCGGGCCGGCGTGTTGATGAATCCGATCGTCCCCGGTATTTCGTCGAAACCCGCGCTCCTCGAGCGCACGGTGAAAGCGATTGCCGACCACGGCGCGCGCTTCATCGGTTGCAACGTGATGTATCTGCAGGACGGCACACGCGACCACTTCATGCGCTGGCTGGCACAGGAGCACGCTGATCTCGTTGAAGCCTACGAACGGCTGTACACGAGCAAGTACCCGCCGAAGGGTTACCGCGACGAGGTCACGAACGTGATTCGACTGTTGAAGGAGAAGTACGGCGTGCTAAGACACCGGGTGTGATTTTCCGCTCCCAACTCCCTCGAGAAAAATCACACCCGGTGTCATTACACCGCAATCGCCTCATCCTCCGCCGCGACGAGCCGCGGACCAACCGCTTCGACCGCAATCTGGTTGTCTCTGACGACCGCGCGGAACGTGTTCGCCTCTTTCCAGTGCTGGCTCAGTGGCAGCTTGATCCGATCGTCGATGACGCGCTTCAGGAAGCGGGCACCGTACGCCATGCTGTATCCGTCCGCGACGAGCTTCTCGAGCGCCTCTGGCTCGACGTGGAGCATCTTGTTCCACCGGCGCAGCGAGCTCGTGACCTGCTCGATGTACTTGACCGCGATCTGGCGGACCTCGTCCTTCGTCAGCGGTTCAAAGACCACGACCTGATCGATACGGTTGCGGAACTCCGGTGGGAATCGGCGCTCCAGCTCGCGTGCGATGTCCGACTGCACCTGATCGATCGTGGCCTGGGAGGACCGGAACCCGAGAGGGCTTTGCAGCTTCCGGAAGTGCTCGGAGCCGGCGTTCGACGTCATGATGACGATGGCGTCTGAGAGATAGACGCGCTTGCCGCGCCCGTCCGTCAACCAGCCTTCGTCGAAGGCCTGAAGGAACAGATTCAGCAGGCTCGGACTGGCCTTCTCGATTTCGTCGAGGAGGACGACCGTGCAGGGATTGTCCCTCAACTGATTCGTCAGGATGCCGCCACGCTGACTGCCGACGATCCCTCGCGGCATACCTATCAACTTGTCTATCGACACGCCGCCGTCCTGATACTCGGACATGTCGATGCGGATCATCTTCTTCTCGTCGCCGAAGAGGAACTCCGCGGCGGCTTTCGCGAGCTCGGTCTTGCCGACGCCCGTCGGTCCCAGGAACAGCAGGACACCGTCAGGCCGATCGAAACCGTCTTTGAGCGGCCCCTTGTTCATCACGAGGCGATGCGCGAGCGCCTGGACCGCCTTCTTCTGACCGATCACGCGCTTGCCCAGGCGATGCTCGATGTCCTTGAACCGATCGCCCACATCGCGGAACACCATGTCTCCGGGAATCTGCGCGGCGTTCGAGATCACGTCCACGACGTCAGCGCCGGTGACTTCCCAGCGGCGATCGATCTCGGCCCGCACGGCGGCCGTGTCGAGCCATCCGATCACCTTGTCGGGCATGTGCAGATGACGCTGGTACCTGGGAGACATCTCGAGGGCCGTCTCGATCGCCTCGTCCATGAGCCGCACGGAATAATTGCGCTCGAGGCGGGGCCGGACGTTGTAAAGAATGCGACGCGTTTCTTCAACGGTCGGTTCGCATACGGTCACGGTGCGGAACCGCCGCGACAGCGCCTCGTCTTCCTGGATGTATTCCTTGTACTCGCTGAGCGTCGTCGCGCCAATGATGCGCACCTCGCCCCGGGCCAGCACGGACTTGAAGACGTTCGCCGCATCGGACGGAGCGCCGAGGGCCGACCCGGCGCCAACCATCGTGTGCGCTTCGTCGATGAACAGAATGAGGTTGGGCCGCTCCTTGATCTCGCGGATCACGTTCTGGATGCGATCCTCGAACATCCCGCGGAGCATGGTCCCGGCGACCATCGTGTTCATCTGCAGGTTGACCACCTGGCAATCGCGCAGACGCACCGGCACGGAGTCAGGCTCGAACTCGATTCGACGCGCAAGGCCTTCCACGATCGCGGTTTTGCCGACACCCGGCTCACCGATCAACATCACCGAGTTCGACCGCTCGCGATGGCAGAGAATTTCGAGCACCTGCTGGATTTCTGCATCCCGTCCGTAGACCGGCGCCACCTTGTCCTGGCGCGCCAGCAGATTCAGGTTGGTCGCAAAGTTCTTGAGGAAAGGCGGCAGCTCGAATCGCTTGCGGAGATGCTCCTCGCGCATCTCGTTCTCCCGCATGCGCGACGTGATTCGCGACACCAGCACTTCCGGCTCGACCCCATGACGACGGATGATGGCGACAGGAATGCCCTGGCTCTCTTCAAAAATGGCCGAGAAGAGATCACCTGACTCGATGGTCTGACGGCCGCCCCGGCTCGCCTGATGAAATGCAAGTTTCAACACGAGCTTTGTCGCCGGTGCCACGCGCAGGTCGCGAACTGATGTCTTGCGCAACGAGTCGAGATAGCCCTCGAGCGCGTGCATGATCTCATGCGGATTCAGGTCGAGTTCGGTCATGACCTGAGAGAACGTGTCCCATTCGACTTGAGCGAACGCAAGGAAGACGTGCTCGTTTGTCACCTGCGCATGGTCCCTGCGCCGGGATTCCTCAATCGCGCGGTCGACAACCCGCTGTGCTGACTCGCCGATTTTGCTCGGCGCTATGTCGAAGTCTTCCATGGCGATCCTCCAAGCCGTCGGTGAGAACCTCAGGCTTGCATGCGTACTTGGCAAGATGCGATCCAGCGGCGAGTGGCCGAAAGCAGCCCGACTGCCGCTCTCAGGTGTCGGAATTACGGCCAATGTTGCCACCCCGAGGTCACATGACGACAGAAGCCCGACAGGGGCGAACGACCGGCGGGAACGTCTCTATAATGAGTGGGGTGGGACGACACTTGGCGGCATGTCTGGCGGCGGTTCTGATGTCGGCGCAACTCCTGGCCCAAACGCCGCAACCATTTCCGCGACCTGGAAATACGCAGCCGCCGCCGAAGCCGGCGCAACCCACGTCGCCCCCATCGACGACGACGCCCGCGCCTCCTGCCACTCAGTCACCGGCCGCTCCGCCGCGCCCGGCGCAGCCACAACCCGCGGTGGCGACACCATCGGCGAGCGAGGTCGGTTTTCCAATTTATCCGGCAGCCCAGTTCCTGGCGTCGTACGATGCGGGCCGCGGCCAGCGGTATTACATCTATGGTGCCAGTGCTCCGTTTGCGGACGTCGTGACCTATTACCGCACACAGCTTGACGAACGCGGTGCATTGGTTTTCAAGGAGCCGCCGACGCACATGTTCGAGGTGGGCCGCTTCCGTGAAGAGACGATGGCGTTTCCGCCGGGGGTCACCGTGAAGGACTGGACGTGGGGCGGATCGCAGGGCTATATCAACCCTCTACCGAAAGGTCAGCCCCAGCGCTTCCCGACGATCGTGATGATCGTCCCGCCCGAGACCAAGAAGTAGGTCCGGCTGAAGCCGGACACTACGCCGGACGCGCGCTGAATCCAAGTACGTAGTGTCCGGTTTAGCCGGACTTACTCACCCGCGGTCGATGTAGCGCCGTCGCGAATCGCCTTCAACGCAAGGCGTTCCTGCCGATTCGGATCGTTGACGACCTTGCAGTCGTTGCCAAAGATCATCGTCGGATAGTCACGTGCATTGAATGCCGGCCACATCGGCAGGTCGGCATGGTTCGGATTTCCACTCCGCGCGAACGATGCGAACGCCGCGCTCATTCGGTGCGCCAGGGCGTAACGATCCTGCATGGCGCCAGTCATCGACGCCGCCTGATCGATGTTGTAGAGCGCGAACGGGATGTCGAGCGTGTGGTATGCCTTCATCTGGCTGTTGTGGACGGGTGAGCGCCAGTTGAAGAAGTAGAGATAGGCCGGCGCCTTGCCCTGCGCCGTTTTGAGCTCGTTCAGGAGCTGAGCGTTGGCGCGGCGCGTGTTGTCGGCGTTCATGATCAGGTAGACATCCGTGTTGGTGATGCCCTGATGCGTCTTGCGGTACAAGGCGATCATCTCGCGCGCCTTTGACTCGTCGTTTCGTACGATGCGACGAACCCGCGTGAGCATGTCGTCTTCGGACGTGACGAGCGGGGGCGGCGGATCATTCCACGCATCCTCCGTCTCGGTCGATCCCATCATCAACGGCACATCGGCCGACACCGCAGGCGCATCGGGCGACCACTGATCGCGCGGCAACGAGCCGCCGTCCACGACTGGGCCGCCGGCGAGCCCCTGGATGCGTGGTTCGCTGAAGAACGACTCCTGCAGTTGTTTCCATGGCATCTCCTGAAGCCGATCGAGCTGCTTCGGTGTCAGCCCCAGCTTCGTGAGGTACTGCTCTGCCGCCCGTGTCGCGGCTCCGCGTTCAGCCCCTCGGACCTGCGCGCCGCTCATCGCAATCGCCCGGTGAAAAAGACCTTTGGCTGAGGGCATCGCCATCAGCGTCGTCACTTTGCTGCCCCCGCCAGACTGGCCAAACACGGTGACGTTGCCGGGATTCCCGCCGAATGCCGCGATGTTGTTCTTGATCCATCCGAGCGCAGCGACGATGTCCTGCATGCCGACGTTGCTCGAGCGCGCCCACTTCTCGCCCGCGTCGAAGTTGGAGAGGTGAAGGAAACCGAAGAGATTGAGACGATGAGTTACCGACACCATCACGACCTCTTCCTTGCGCGCGAGGTTAGTGCCTTCGTATAAAAGCCAGTTGCCGGAACCGCCGGCAAAGCCGCCGCCGTGCAGCCACACCATCACGGGCCTATTGCCAGTCAGCGCCGGCGTGAAGACGTTCAGGTTCAGGCAGTCCTCACCCATCGGCTCCTGCCGATCGAGCGCAAAGACCTCCGAGATCGGTCCATCGGGATCCTGAGGAGCGCGGTTGCCCACCTGGAAGCAATCGCGTGTGCCGGTCCACGGCGCGTGTGCCGCTGGCGGCATGAACCGGTTCGCGCCTTCTGTGGATGCAGCGTACGGCACTCCCCAGAACTGGTTGACGCCGAAACGCACCACGCCGCGCACCCGGCCCGCAGTCGTCGCGACATCCTTGGTGAGCGGGAGGCCGCGGATGTCCTGCGCCCCGACCGGGCTTGCCCAGCCGTCCATCAGCAGGCCAGCGGTTGCCAACGTGCTGAAGCCAAGAAACGCGCGGCGATCGAGCTCGGTCATGGCGTGCTCCTCACGAAGGGGACTCGGAAAATCGGTGCGTATTTTACTTCGCCGCGCCTTCCTTGATGAACGTTCCGCGATTCAGCTCGTCGAACGCCTGCTGAAGCTCCGCGCGCGTGTTCATCACGATGGGCCCGTACCAGGCGACCGGCTCTTCGATCGGCTTGCCCGACACCAGCAGAAACCTGATTCCCTCTTCGCCCGCCTGCACCGTGATCTCGTCGCCGCTATCGAACAACACGAGCGATCGATTGCCGATGTTGTTGGGTATCGCTTCCCCGTTGCCTCCGACCATGTCCGTCTTCACCGGCTGCGGATCCGACGCATCCCGGAAGCTTCCGGCACCAGCAAAGACGTACGCGAAACCGTGGCGCCCCAGTTCGACGGGCAGATGCTTGCGCACACCCGGAGGGATCGACACGTCGATGTAACGCGGATCCGCTGCGACGCCCTCCACGGGTCCCTTCTTTCCCCAGAACGATCCGCAGACGATGCGCACTCTCGTTCCGTCATCGTCAACGACTTCAGGCACGTCCTTGCCTGCGACGTCTTGATATCGCGGCGCGGTCATCTTGAGCGACGAAGGCAGATTCGCCCAGAGCTGGAAGCCGTGCATCCGTCCTTGCGTATCGCCCTGCGGCATTTCCTGGTGAAGGATGCCGCTGCCGGCAGTCATCCACTGCACGTCGCCAGCGCCGAGACTCCCGCGATTCCCCAGGCTGTCACCGTGCTCAACCGTCCCGGCGAGCACATACGTGATCGTCTCGATTCCGCGATGGGGATGCCACGGGAAGCCCGCGAGGTAGTCGTCCGGCTTGTCGTTGCGGAAGTCATCGAAGAGAAGAAACGGGTCGTAATCGGAGGTATCGCCAAAGCCGAACGCCCGGCGCAGCTTGACCCCGGCGCCTTCGAGGGTGGGCTTGGACAACGCAACGCGCTTGACGGGTCGGATGGACACGGGGCGGCTCCCTTCTCTGACGGAATCTTCGAAGTATATGACGCTCATAACGGTGTTTCTGTCCCATACTGGCGGGCTGACTGAACATTGTTTAGAATATTGAACGATGTTCAGTTCTACCGAACGCAACCAGGATGAACCTCTCAGCCGAGAGGAACGCCACCAACACGCGCGCGCGACCACACGGCGAGCGATTCTCGACGCCGCGCTCTCGCTGTTCGTCAGCGACGGCTACGCGCAGGTGTCGATTCGCAATATTGCCGCGAAGGTCGAGTACAGCCCCGGCGCGATCTACAGCTACTTCAAATCGAAAGACGAGATCTTCTTCGCGTTGGCAGAAGAAGGCTTTCGACTGCTTGGAGCGTCGCAGCTTCAGCAAACACCGAGCGACAACCCGCTTGACGACATTCGAGCGGCTGCCTGGCGCTTCTACGAGTTCAGCAAGGTGCAGCCGCAGTACTTCGCGCTCGTCTTCCTCGATCGACGAGTACCACGGATCGGGCGTGAGTACGAGCGCTTCGCTTTCATGTCCGATCTGAAAAGCCGGCTGCTCGCGCAGATGCAACGCTGCATCGACGAGGGCATCTTTCCATCCACAGTGGATGCGGACGTTGCCCTTCGCCTGATCTGGGCCCCGATCCTGGGAATTGCGGCACTGCGCCTCTCGGAGCGGCTGAGACCGGAGGATGCGGACGACTTGATCCTCGACGCGATAGATACAACGATTGCTGGTTTGCAGGCCGGGGCGCCAACCCATGCGCGCCGCTTGCCGCCATTCGGCCCGGCTTCTCATTCGAGCGTCGTGCACACGAGCTGAATTTCCGGAGTCCCTGACATAATGCGCGGAACGATCTCCATAGCCCTCCCCTTGCTGTTTGTGGCCACGATCGGCTGTGGAACAGGCGTCAAAGGCGAATCATCATCGGACGCAGGCGAACGAGCTCCAGCCATCGCTATCAACAGCACGGCGGCCGTCGAGAAACCCATTCGTCGATTCCTCGAGGTCACCGGCACACTGGCCGCCCAGGAAGAAGCCGAAGTCGCAGCCGAAGTACAGGGGCGTGTTGTCGCAACACCCGTCGAACGAGGCACGCGCGTCGCGGAAGGTGACACCCTGATCAAGATCGCCGCAGCCGAAATGGAGGCTCAGGCGGCGGAGGCTGAAGCAAACGCGGCGCAGATCGTTGGCCGGCTCGGGCTTGCCGACGGATCGGAGTTCACCGTCGACAAAGTGCCCGAGGTTGCCAACGCGCGCGCCAATCTCGATCTGGCTGAAGGCGACTTCGCGCGCGCGCAGATGCTGTTCGATCGCAAGCTGCTGTCGAAGGCCGATTTCGATCAGCGCAGCGCCCAGGCAGAAGTCGCGCGGCGGCAGTACGACATCGCTCGCAATGGCGCGCTGCAGCAGTATCAGGCACTGCTTGCCGCACGGGCGCGTTTGAGCCTTGCGCACAAGGCACTCGCCGACACCGTGGTCCGCTCCCCGTTTGCGGGTGTGGTCGGTCAGCGTCTCGTCTCTGTCGGCGCATACGTGACGCGCGGAACCAAGGTCGCGTCGGTGATGCGCACGAATCCGCTGCGCGTCAACCTCACCGTCCCTCAGCAGTATTCGGCTGATGTCGCGATTGGCCGGCCCGTCTCGCTTGCGGTGGATGTGGCGCCGGGCAGAACGTTCGAAGGGCACGTGCGCTACGTGTCGCCCGCTCTTCAATCGGACTCACGCACGCTCATCGTCGAAGCACTCGTCGCCAATGACGATGGAATGCTGAAGCCGGGATCGTTTGCAACTGCCCGAATCGAGCAGGGTTCAGATCGTCCTGGCATCCTTGTTCCGAAAGCCGCGGTTCGCACGGTATCGGGCACATCACGTGTGTACGTCATTTCCGGCGAACGCGCCGAGGAACGTATCGTCACCGTCGGCCAGGCAGCCGACGATCTGGTCGAGATCACGACCGGGCTCAAGACCGGCGAGACCGTGGCCACCAGCAACGTCGAGAAGCTCTCCGACGGGGCTCACGTGACTGCTCAGAAGTAGGTGCTCTCATGCAATGGCTCGCTGAGCTCTGCGTTCGTCGTCCTGTTTTTGCGTCCGTTCTCATCCTCTCGCTGACTGTTGTTGGCGCGTTCGCGTTCGGCCAACTGGGAGTCGATCGACTGCCGCAGGTGGACTTCCCGACCGTCGCAGTCACGACGCGACTGCCGGGCGCGGCGCCGGAACAGGTCGAGAGCGAAGTCACCGACAAGATCGAAGAGGCCGTCAACACCATCAGCGGCATCGATCAGCTCAGCTCGAATTCTGCGGAAGGCATCTCGCAGGTCATCGTCCAGTTCCGGCTCGAAAAGAACGCCGACGTCGCCGCGCAGGAAGTTCGCGATCGCATCAACCGCATCCTGCCACTGCTGCCGCGCACGATCACGCAGCCGACGATCGAGAAGCAGGACCCAGATGCGGCACCTATTCTGACGATCGCCGTCACAGCGAAGAAGCCAATCCGTGACGTCACGGAGTACACGGACAAGGTGCTGCGGCGACGCCTCGAGAGCACCGACGGCGTCGGACAGGTGCTCGTGCTCGGTGGGCGCAAGCGCCAGATCAACGTCTGGGTCGATGCCGACCGGCTGCACGCGTACAACCTGACCGTCAACGATGTGTCGCGAACGCTGCAGGCACAGAACGCAGACGTCCCTGGTGGCCGCATCGATCAAGGTCCGCAGTCCATCACGATGCGCACGCGCGGACGCGTGGACACACCCGACCAGTTCGGCAATCTCGTCCTGCGGCAGGTGGAAGGCCATCCGGTTCAGATCAACGACGTCGCTCGCGTGGACGACGGTGTCGCTGATGTCACGACACTCGCCAACATCAACGGTGACCCCACGGTCCTCCTGCAGATCCGCAAGCAGTCGGGCACGAACACGGTGGAAGTCGTCAACAACGTCAAGGATCGGCTCGACGAACTGAAGCAGGCGCTGGCGCCCGGCTATGAGCTTCGAATCGTCCGTGACCAGGCGGAGTTCATCGAGGCGTCCTTCCGCAGCGTCGAGGAACATCTCGTCGTCGGTTCGTTCCTGGCGGCGTTCGTTGTCTTCCTGTTCCTCGGCAACTTCCGCTCCACGGTCATCGCTGCGATCTCCATCCCGACCTCAATCGTCGCGACGTTCGCCCTCGTCTGGTACATGGGCTTCACGTTGAACATGCTGACGATGCTGGCGCTCACGCTCGCCGTTGGCATCGTCATTGACGACGCCATTGTCGTGCTGGAGAACATCTATCGGTTTATCGAGGAGAAGGGCATGCCGCCGATGCAGGCGGCCGTCGAAGGCACGAAGGAGATCGGACTGGCCGTGCTGGCAACGACGCTGTCGCTCGTGGCGATCTTCGCGCCGGTCGGGTTCATGAGCGGAATGGTGGGCCGCTTCCTGAAAAGCTTCGGGTTGACGATGGCGTTCGCCGTCATTGTGTCGCTGCTCGTCAGCTTCACGCTGACGCCGACGATGTGCGCGCGGTGGCTGAAGGTGAAGCCACGCGAAGAGGACGAGTCACGTCACGTCCACGACTCGAAGCACTCGGTGATTTTTGGACCGATCGATCGCGTTTACACGCGGATGCTGGAGTGGTCCATGGCCCATCGGTGGGTCATCGCCACGCTCGCTGTGCTGGTGCTCTTTTCGAGCGTGCCGATCTTCCGCATCGTCAACGTCAACTTCACGCCGCAGGATGATCAGTCCGAGTTCGATGTCAGCCTGCGCGCTCCAGAAGGCACGAGCCTCGAAGCGACCGAGGTCTTCTCTAATCGTGTGGCGAGCGCCATTCGGGAGTTGCCGGAAGTCGTCTACACGATGGTCACCGTCGCCGGCGACTCGGCGGGAACGCTGAACACTGCCAACATCTACGTTCGACTCAAGCCGATCAACGAGCGCGAACGCGATCAATTCGTACTCATGGACGAAATCCGGAACAACATCCTGCCGAAGGTGTCGCCGGAAGGCGTGAAGACGGGACTGCAGGCGCCGGGGATCGCTGGTGGGGGTGGCGGTGGTGGCGGGCAGGGTCAGGGCGACGTGCAGTTCGTGATGCAGGGACCCAGTCTCGCTGAACTCGAGCGCGCGAGCAACGCCCTCGCCGAGCGCGCGAAGAGCATCACCGGCCTTGTGGACGTGGACACCTCGCTGCGAGTTGGAAAACCCGAGATCTCGGTGCGCCTCGATCGGCCGAAAGCGGCGGACCTCGGTGTGCAGGTCTCTGACGCGGCAGAAGCGCTGCGCCTGCTCGTCGGCGGCGATCAGGTCACGACGTACAACGAAGCTGGCGAGCAGTACGAAGTGCATCTGCGCGCCGAAGGCCGCAACCGCGACACCGAGGCCGCGATTGGACAGCTCACCGTACCATCGACCCGGCTTGGGAGCGTCCTGCTCGACAACATCGCGACCTTTGCGCATGGCGCTGCGCCGTCCGACATCCGTCGGCTCAATCGTCAGCGTCAGGTCACTTTGTCGGCGAACATGCTGCCGGGCACATCGCAAGCCAGCGCGCAGCAGGAAGTGCTCGCGGCTGCGTCGCAGCTCGGGCTCGGGCCCGAGTATCGACTCGCGTTCGCCGGGCGTTCACGCGAGCTCAATCGCACCGCGAGCGCGTTCCTCCAGGCGCTCGCGCTGTCGCTGATTTTCATGTACTTGGTGCTGGCGGCGCAGTTCGAATCATGGCTCCATCCGGTCACCATCCTGCTGTCGCTTCCGCTGACACTGCCCTTCGCGCTCATTTCCATCCTGATTTTCGGCCAATCACTGAACATCTTCTCCGCGCTCGGGATGCTCGTGCTTTTCGGCGTCGTGAAGAAGAACTCGATTCTGCAGATCGATCACGCCAACCAGCTCCGGGAGGCCGGGCTCGACGCCCATCACGCGATCGTGCAAGCGAGCCGCGATCGTCTGCGGCCGATCCTGATGACGACGCTGGCGTTCGTGGCCGGCATGGTTCCGCTGGTCGTAACGCAGGGTGTGGGTTCCGCCACCAATCACGCGATCGGTTTCGTCGTGATCGGGGGCCAGACGCTGGTGCTGGCGCTGACGCTCGTCGTAACGCCGGTCACCTACTCGCTCTTCGAAGACGCCCGCGAGCAGCGGGTCGTCGGGCGGAGTTTCAGCTGGATTCGTTCCAAGCTCCCGCTTCCGGATCCTGTGACACCTGTCTAAGGCGGGTGTGAAGACCCGCCTCTACTGCTTCACGTAGATCTCTCCGCTCTTTCTGAACTCGACCGACTTCTCTTCCATCCCTGCCTGTCGTATCTGCTGCGTCAACTCCATCGAGCAGAACTTTGGACCGCACATGGAACAGAAGTGCGCAACCTTGGCGCCTTCGGCCGGCAGGCTCTCGTCGTGGTACGCGCGGGCGGTCACCGGATCCATCGCCAGGTTGAACTGGTCCTCCCACCGGAATTCGAACCGTGCTTTCGAGAGCGCGTCGTCCCATGCCTGCGCGCGGGGATGGCCTTTGGCGAGATCGGCGGCGTGGGCGGCGATTTTGTACGCGATGACACCGGCCTTCACGTCGTCGCGATCGGGCAAACCAAGGTGCTCCTTCGGCGTGACGTAGCAAAGCATTGCGGTGCCGTACCATCCGATCATCGCCGCGCCGATCGCTGAGGTGATGTGGTCGTAGCCCGGAGCGACGTCGGTCGTCAGCGGTCCGAGCGTGTAGAAGGGCGCTTCACCACACCATTCCATCTGCTTCTCGACGTTTTCCTTGATCAGATGCATCGGAATGTGGCCTGGGCCTTCGTTCATCACCTGGACGTCGTACTCCCACGCGATCTGCGTGAGCTCGCCCTGCGTTTTCAACTCCGCAAATTGCGGCTCGTCATTCGCATCCGCGATCGAACCCGGACGCAAGCCGTCGCCCAGAGAGAACGACACATCGTAGGCGCGCATAATCTCGCAGATCTCGCGGAACCGCGTGTAGAGGAAATTCTCCTGGTGATGCGCCAGGCACCACTTCGCCAGGATCGAGCCGCCGCGCGACACGATGCCGGTGACACGGCGCGCCGTCATCGGGATGTAGCGGAGGAGCACGCCGGCATGCACCGTGAAGTAGTCGACACCTTGCTCGCACTGCTCGATGAGCGTGTCGCGATAAACCTCCCAGGTGAGATCTTCAGGCCGGCCACCGACCTTCTCGAGCGCCTGATAGATCGGCACGGTGCCGATCGGGACCGCAGAGTTGCGGATGATCCATTCCCGCGTCGCGTGGATGTTCTTGCCCGTTGACAGATCCATGACGGTGTCGGCGCCCCACAACGTGGCCCACTGGAGCTTCTCGACTTCGTCCTCGATCGAGGAGCGCACGGCGGAGTTGCCGATGTTCGCGTTGATCTTCACCAGGAAGTTGCGCCCGATGATCATCGGCTCCAACTCCAGGTGGTTGATGTTCGAAGGAATGATGGCGCGGCCGCGCGCGACCTCGGCCCGGACGAATTCCGCCGGCAGCCCTTCACGCGCCGAAATGAATTCCATCTCGGGCGTCACCTCCCCGCGGCGGGCGTAATACAGCTGCGTGCCGACGTGGCCCGTTGCGCGGCGGGCCTCAATCCATGGCGCGCGCAATTTTGGCAGACCGTCACGGACGTCGTGTCCCTGCGGCCCGCTCGTGTCGTAGAGCCGAATCGGCGGTTCCCCGCCGCTCAGCGTTACCTCCCGCATCGGAACGTCGAGCGAAACAGACGCTACGCCCGGTGTCAGCGTGGCCGTTCGTGTTTCAACGACCTTGCGAGAGTTGGGATAGGCCGAGGCGAAATCGATCATGAACGCGCTCCAGTCGGGCTGAAATCGGCTGGGCGGCAGCAGGGCGGGATGATGGCCGCACTCCCTACGCCGGTCTCAACCGGGTCCGCCTTGGCACTAGGCTATGGCGAAACCCCGCCGCAACGCTCGCGCGGAGGGCGGGTCAGGTTCCAAGGGTCTCTCTCAATCCCGATTGGGGATACCCCTGGCGGACTTGGGGGATTATACCTGCCACGAACGGTGGATAATGTGCATATGTGGAAAGTCTTGCTGTCCAGCTTCATCGTCGTGGGCGTCATCGCGGTCCATGCGCAAGCGCCAACCACACCGGCCAAGCCACAAGAGGGAACGAGCCAGCCAAAACCTGCGCCGCCTGCAACGACACCCGCGCCTGCGCCCAAGCCCACGGCACCTGCGACCACGCCACCTGCGACCACACCACCGGCGACTACGCCACCTGCGACCACGCCACCGGCGACGACGACTCCGGCCGCGCCGCGGCGCGCGCCCGCGACGAACAGTCGTGCAGGCATGACGATCACGGTCACCGATCCCAAGGGATTAACCTTGCCGGGCATCCAGGTCGGCGTGACCGGAACCACGACGCGGAGCGGAGAGACAGACGAAAGCGGAAACATCAACTTCACCGGCCTGATGGCAGGAACCTACCGTCTGAGGTTCGATGGTGAAAATTGGATCTCGTTCGAGCGGGAAGTCACGCTCAGCGCCGGGAAGGTCCAGGATGTCGACGTCGCGTTGAATCCCGCTCCGGAACCGCCGCCACCACCTGCACCGGCGCCTGCGCCTGAGCCAGTGGCGCCGGCAACGAAGGTGGGACCCAAAGGCCAACCGCAGACCGTCGCCATACTCGATTGGCTGGACAAGGAGTTCGTGGGACGGGATCCACGCCGTGAATCAATCTTGGCGTGCAGCGGCAATGAGCGCACGACGATCCTGCAGCTGAATGAGCCGATGCCACAACGTCTGTATGAAGAAGCCGACGTAGTGTACTACGTGCTCGGCGGCGAAGGGAGCGTCTCGTTGGACGGAAAGAACGCGCGAATCACAACCAACGGCTTCGTTTCCGTACCGCGCGGCACCCCGCACAGCTTCGAAAAGCGTGGTAACCGGCCGTTGATGTTGCTCGCAGTCCTCGGGGGCGAGCCCTGCGAGAAGGCCAAGTAGAAACGGGTCCCTGGTTCCGATTGGACCAAGAACCAAGCACCAAGGACTAGAGATTTATCGAGGCCGCCCCTGCGAGTCTGCGTCGAAGGCGTAGCCAACAAAGTCCGGCTTCTGGTCCGATCGCAGCAGCAGCGTCGTGAACATGAACGACATGGCGTAGCGCCCGTCGGCAACGCGCGTCACGCTCAGCGGCTGCTGGTAGACGACGTGCCAGTCCCAGATGTTGTCCCACACATCGATTCCGATCTCGATGAAATCGGGATACTTGCGCGTGGACATCAGCCACGTGCGTTGCTGCTCGCGCACGCGGGAGACCCCTCGCCATCGCGATGAGTAGACCTGATCGAACTGTCGCTCGAAGGTTTCGCGGAGGCGATTGATCGCCGTCGTCGATTGCTCATCGTCAACGGCGGCATCAGCCTCCGCAGCGGGCGCCATCATCGACGCCAACCCCGCGACGAGTCCCCCACCCACGAGATCACGGCGTTGCACCATTTCGGCCTCCTGTCTCGTTATCGAGTCACCATGAGCGTGGCGCGATATTCGTCCTGCGCGATGGTGCGACTGCTGAACGGATACGGCTGAAGCTCGACGAGTGTGATCCGCACCCCGCCATAGGGAGCGCTCGCCTGACTGGAGTCCCCTGTGTGCAGTCCCAGCAGCGTTGACACATCTGCACCGGACGCACGAATTTCGACGAGCGCATCGCCACCCTGAATGCAGATCGCGTCCGCCGGACACCGTGAATCACCAGTGACCCGAACGAACTGGAATCGCACGTCAGTGTTGTCGACGTCAGCAAGTTCTCCGGGAGCCAGCGTAAATCGCTGATTCAGCGACACTGTCGGTCCTGTTGGACTGTTTTCGTCACAGCCTGTGACAAACAGGAGACAAATCAGCAGGGTCGCGGCACGCATGGCGGGGTCGACAGCGAAGAGCGTACCAGGCCGCAAAGCGGTTCGGATCACGGTTCGTAGACGAAAGAGAACGCTGTGGCGCCATCGCGAAGTCCCTTGCCGATGTCCAGCCTGAACAGGCCGTTCAGACCCGGCAAGGCAACTCGCAATCCGCCTCCGACGTCGACGTCGCCTCTCATCTCAGCCACGGCCTGGCGATCGACGCGAGCGGCGTCGGCGAACACCGCGGCCCCGATGTGAATCACCGATTGCACAGTCCACCACTGTCGAGCCTCGCCTGACAGATACGCAATGCGTCGGCCCAGCCGATCGGATTGCAGCATCCCGTCGTCGACGATCGGATGCGCGCGAAGAAGCGCCTGGCGCACGTTGCCGGTGTCGCCGGCAAACCAAAGATCAGGCGGGGTCGCGACTGTGGTTGTCGCGCCTCCGGCGCGTGCAATGAATACGGTCCCCTGCTGCCGATCGCTCGAGCGCAGGCTGCCCGCCGCGCCGATCGACCCGAACCGTTGCTCACCCAACCAACTCGAGCCGTCGACGTGAAGCGTGATGCGATCGTGCGCGGAGGCGAGGCGGAGTCCTGCTGACGCAACACCGTAGCTGCCGTAGTCCTTCCAGGCATCGACGCCCCAGCGAGCCGATATCCGCGCCCACGGCGTGATCCAATTCGAGATCGTCATACCGGCACCGGCGCGACGCGAGAGCGGGAACGTGTCATCGGAAAACGGCTGCTGCTCGCCGGAAGCATCGATGCCCCAGAGCCCACCCCAGGGAGCAGGCGCGATCATTTCGAAGTTCACACGCGGCCTGCCCGGCCAGAATCGCCAGCCGGCACTGAGCCGCTCTCCGCCTCCAGTCAACGCGCCGATCGACAGGCTGACTTCGCTTCGTGCCAGGGCGACGAGACCCATCGAGGCGTAGCTCCACAAGTCAGTCGGTACAAGCGGGCGTTCGACAATGTGCGCTCGCAATTCGGCCAGACCGGAGCGCGGCACGAACTCGAGCCGTGTGCCCGTCGCGGACGGCAGCTCCTTCAACCGTCGCGCACTCAGGTCGAACAATCCGGGCGTGAGCAGCGCCTGCGACGGGACGGCTAACAGACGCTCGACCACCCGCTGCCTCGTGCGCGTGAGACCGCCGACCGCGACCAGATCAACGCGTGGCTGCTCGATTCGGTTCCACGCTTCGAGTGCACCTGTGGGATCGTTCTGAACAAAGCGACTGGCCGCGAGCAGCTGCCAGGCGTACTTGTCGGTCGGATCGGTGGCAAGGGTAGCCGCCGCGAGCTCGGTCACCTCCGGCCACCGGCGCTGCAAGAGACGCAGTCCCGCGAGCTCGCGAAGCGCTTCCGATCCTCCGCACGACAACGCGGTCGTCAAGTTCCGTTCGGCCGCGTCGAACTCACCGGCCTGCGCGTACTGGACACCGGCCGAGATGAGACTCGCGCAGGAGGAGGCATCGGCGGTATCGGCCCGAGGCGGTGGCTCCGCGGCGCGAGAAGGCTCGCCGGGGACGATGACGGCCATCCATCGGCTCGCCGACGACCATCGCTGCGCGAACCGCGCGCGTTCCATGACCTGGAAGGGCGCGCGCGCCGGATCGTGAAATACGATCGCCCGGGGCGTCGAGGCGACGACGACGACATAGTGGAGTGCGCCGGGGCGATCCTCGATGAGCGTCATCACAGGCCGGCCACGAGCCAATTCGGCATCGATGACATCCTCCCGTCCATCGATCGCGAGCGCGTTCCAACCGCGTTGCCGCAGATCGTCGATGAGCCTCGTGGTCCGAATGCCGCCGGCGCTGCGATCGACCAGATGGGCGAAGGAGTCGGCATTGAGGCCGCGCTCTCCCCAGTAGCGCAGCACCATCGCCGCGGCGGCGCCTCCGCAAAGCGCCTCTGACTGCGAGATGAAGGGAACGTCGAGAATCGGGAAAGGCTGTTGTGGTGCCTGGGCGTACGCCGAGGTTACGAGAGACACGCACACGAGGACGACGGCCAGGCACGTCGTCCTCGTATGGGAACTCCGGTCACGATCCCGAAAGCGATGCGGGCACACTCAATCCAGTGCGACGATCAGCAGGATGAGCACCAGCAAGCCGATGATGATTACCGTCGTGGAGATGGTGATCTTCGACTGGCCACCGGCCAGGGCTTGTTCCGCCTGCCGTGCCTGCGCGGCCAGCGCGCCAAGTTGCTGACTGTCGATGGTTGCGACGGCACTTGCCGCCCGGCGCAGATCGATTCCGGCGCGCGCGGCTGTCTCTTTCACGGCGGGATTCTCGAGCACGCGCAGCACGTCAGCCCGGTCGGCCGCGGCTCCAGACACGTGCTGTTCCAGCGCCGAATCGATCGCTGACTGTGTCGCAGCGTGCGAACCTTGAGCGTG
>Ga0111539_10001804_pt1 | contig 28499 bp, 25 predicted proteins | sample RhiMethybrSRZTD1_FD_79667 | JGI IMG/M metagenome (GOLD analysis project Ga0111539, IMG submission 79667) | Populus rhizosphere microbial communities from Tennessee, USA - Rhizosphere MetaG P. TD hybrid SRZTD1 (version 2) (version 2) | ecosystem: Host-associated > Plants > Roots > Rhizosphere >...
CCGGTTTGGGCCGAGCGCTCGGCTCCGCGCTCGGCGGCGGCGCGGGCGTGCTCGCCGCAAAGCCGCGATCGGGTGGCTGCGCGAGCCTCGAGGCCACGCCCCCGGCGATCGCGACGGCGCCTAGCACGCCCGCAACGGCTGCGAGCGCCACTCGCTTGCGAGCCTTCGGCGTGCCGGGTTGGGTGACCGTCGCTGCGAGCAAGGTGGTCGGGTGAAAGCCGGGCGGCGGACTGCTGACGGCGCGCGCCATGCTCACGCTGCTGACGCGAGCCGGCTCGAAGCCGCTCACGCCCGCGGCCTGCGCGAACGTGTCGGCGAGCTCCTTGGCCGAAGCGAAGCGCGCCGTCGGATCGCGGGCGAGCGCGCGCTGAAACCAGCCGTCGAGTGCCGGAGGCAGCTCGGGTGCTCCGTGCGTCACCGGCAGGAACTTCCCCGCGTGAATCGCGACGCACAACGCGCCCAGCGTTTCGGCAAAAAACGGTACGCGCCCGGTGAGCGCGTTGTAAGTGACCACGGCGAGCGACCACAGATCGGAGCGGAAGTCGGCGTCCTTCGCGCTCATCACCTGTTCCGGGCTCATGAAGTAAGGCGTGCCGACCATGGTCCCGGTGGAGGTCATGTTCAGCGCGGCATCCGCGCTGCGCTTCGCGATGCCGAAGTCGAGCAGCTTGACGAACGATTCGCCCCCCGTGTCGACGAGGTAGATGTTGTCGGGCTTGATGTCGCGGTGGACGATGCCGAGCGCATGGGCGCGCCCGAGCGCCTTCGCGGCCTGGCTCACGATCGCCGCCACTTCCAGAACCGGCAGTTTCCCGGTGCGCCCGATCCGCGTCGCCAGGTCTTCGCCCTCGAGCAGCTCCATCACGATGAACGGCAGGCCGTCGGGCGTGACGCCGTGATCGAGGATCTGCACCACGTGCGGGCTCTTCAGCTGCGCGGCGGCGGTAGCCTCGCGCTTGAAGCGCGCGACCGCCTCGGGAACCGCCGCGATCTCGGGTGAGATGAACTTCACCGCGACGTCGGTCTCGAGCGCTTCATGCTCGGCGACCCAGACGCTGCCCATGCCGCCGCGACCGAGCAGGCGCTTGAGCCGCACGGTGTGGCCCACCAGCGTGCCCGGTCCGACGCCGTTCATGCCGTGTTGAGTCGTCATTGGACGCACGTGCAGCTGACGACTCCGCAGCGCTGGCCGTTGACGCATTCAGCCGCCCCAGCCGGGTCGTCCGGCACCCCAGTGCCCGAGCGGTAGTTGGTGACGCCGCCGACCATGCCGCAGTAAGTACCGTTGGCGGCGATGCAGGCGTTGACCTGCGACGGACACTCGGAGTTGGAGCAGGCACTGCAGCAGTTCTGCGTCGAGTCGTAGCGTGGCGTGCCGCAGTCGCACTGCTGGACGCCGGTGCAACCGTTCTGGCCGTTGCACGCGCGCCCGCCGGTGCACTCGTTGCTGGGGTCCTTGCCGAAAGCGACCGGAAAGCAGTAGCCCGGCGGCAAACCACCCGCGTCCAGACCATTACACGTGTTGCAGAACCCGGTGCACGCGCTCTCGCAGCAGACCCCGTCGACGCAGAAGCCGCTGCTGCATTGCGCATTGCCGCTGCAGCCACTGCCGATCCCCTGCTTGGGCTGGCAGCTGCCGACCTGGCCCGACGCCGAGGCTGTGCAGTAATAGCCGCTGATGCAGTGCGAGTCCGTGGTGCACGCCGCGAGGCAGGCCGTCGCGCCGCAGATCAGCGGGCTGCATGACTTGCTCCCGGAGTCGCGGCACGCGCCGGCGCCGTCGCAGTAGTCCTGCGGGCGCTCCACGCCGCCGGAACAAGAAGGCGCCGCGCCGCAGGGCGTCGAGGTCGAGCGCGGACTGCTGACGCAGGTGCCGCTCGCGGCGTCGCACGACCAATCGGTGCACGCCGTGTCGGCGGGACAATCGCTGCTCGAGGTGCATCCGACACAGCGGCCCGCACCGTCGCACTTGGTGTTGATGCCGCACGGCGTGTTCACCGGCTCGGGGGGATTGGACGGAACACCACTGGTGCAGACGTTCTTCGTGCAGACCTTTCCGTCGTCCTTGGGATCGGTGTCGTCGTTGATGCTGATGATCCCGCCACTGCCGTCGCACACCCGGCGCTTGCAATCGCCGGCGGTCTGCTGACTGACGGCCGTGTTCCGGGGTTCGGGCTCGAGGGTGCAGTCACCGCTGACGCAGGCGCGGTTCGCGCACTCGTTGCTTTCCGCCGGGCAATCGGTTGCCACGCGACATTCCGGAAGCGGGCCGCTTCCTCCCGTGCCCGCACTGCCTCCCCTGCCCGCGCTGCCACCCGTGCCCGACGTCCCCCCACGACCGGCGCCCCCGGCCGTTCCGGCGGTCCCGCCTGTCGCGCCCGCGTCCGCTCCCGACGTGCCGCCAGCCGTCGACGTGCCTGAAGCTCCCAGCGTCCCGCCGGCGGCCGAGGTTCCGCCTTCTCCCGACGTGCCGCCTTCTCCCAAAGTGCCGCTGTCTCCCCACGCACCGCCCCCTCCAGAAGTACCGCCGGCTCCAAGTGCGCCGCCTTCTCCCGCCGACCCTGCCGCGCCTCCGCTCGTCCCGCCGCGACCGGACGATCCGGCCGTTCCCGCCGCCGCGTCGCCGGTGCCGGCGCCGGAGCCATTTCCCGCCGGATCGAAGGACACTTCGAGGTCATCCACGCCCGAGAGTGCCTGGCACGCCGCAGCCACGGCCATCGGAAGCGCCAGCAACAGTGCCGGCACGCGCCGTGGGGATGCGCTGACCACGGTTGTGGACCGAGAGTCCCCAGTTTGGCGGAGTTTTGGCATGTCGGGGCACCACTAGGCACACCGAATGCCAATGCCGCCCCTCGACTCGCTCAGCTCAGTAACAAATACGGTTGCGGCCGGAGCGCTTGGCTTCGTAGAGCTTCTCGTCCGCCCGCTGGATCAAGTCGGTCGCCGTCTTGTCGTCGCCGAGCAGTGCGCAACCCACGCTGATCGTGACCGCGATCCGCTCGCCCTGAAACGTGAACCCGTGCTCCGAGACGCGCTGGCGCAGATTCTCCGCTAGCGCGGCAGCGCCTTCGAGCGGCGTTTCGGGAAGCACGATCGCGAACTCTTCACCGCCGTAGCGAGCAAAAACCTCGTCGCGGCGGATTCGATCCTGGACCACGCGCGCCAGCTCGCGGAGCACGTAGTCGCCCGCTAGATGCCCGTACTGGTCGTTGATGCGCTTGAAGTAGTCGATGTCGAACATCAAGACGCTCAGATCGCGCGAGTGACGGCGGGCGCGAATCACTTCACGTTCCAGCGCCTCGTAGAGATAGCGCTTGTTGTGGATCTGGGTGAGCCCGTCCACGATCGTCATTCGGTAGATTTCTTCGTGGTACTTGGCCTCGGCATCGGCGCCGGAAAGAAACTTCAAAATCGTTGGACCAATTTTGATCCGGTCGCTGTTGTTGAGCAGCGCCTCGCGCTGGATCTGCTCTTCGTTGAGATAGGTGCCGTTGGTCGAGCCGTCGTCGACCGCATACCAGGCGTTGGCTCGGCGCTCGAAATGTGCGTGGCGCCGCGAAACGGAGTCACCTTCGAGCACGATGTGATTGTCGGCGCCGCGTCCGACGCGCAGCGGATTGCGATCGAGGACGAAGCGCTTGCCGAGCAACCCGGTCTCTTTCGAATAGATGACGACGAGACAGTCGTTCCCTCCGCTCTCTTCGACGGCAGGCCGCTGCACCACCTGGGTGACACGCGTCTTTTCGTCGAACTCGCTCACGTCCGAACCGCCTCAGTCCCCCAACGCGAAAGAGCCGTGTCGGGAAGTGAGCTCATGCTGATTTCCCAAAGGGTCTTCGACACTTGTCTTCAGCTTCATGCAATACCCTGATGCCGTCTCTCGCGCAATCCCTCACGGCGGCCCAGTCTCGTTCCTGGCCGCGAGGCCGCGGAGCTAAACCCCGTGTGATCTCGCCGTCAAGGCAGCTATCCCGTTGTCGGTTGGGGCCGCAGTCTTGTTTGTCGGTTGGGGCCGCAGTCTTGTTGTCGGTTGGGGCCCCGACCCCAACCGCCCCAACCGGGCGTCCTGATACGATCGGCCCCCGGGACCGGCCGCACGGGGCCGGGGCGAGGTTCCGGCTCACGCGGCTAGCGAGCCGGTCGGAGATTCCCGGCTCCACCAATATTTTGACGCTATTGTCCGAGCGGGACGCCAGTGCTCACGGGAGTCGACGGCACTATCGAGGTTTTCACCTTCCGAGAGGGTGTGCTTTCGGGCTTCGGTCACGACCTGTCTCTTCGGCTGGAGCGCTTCGAGATCACTCACACGGAAAGTACGGTCGAAGGTCGGTTTTGGCCCGAGTCCCTGGTCGTACAGGGGGCGGTCGAGGACCGCAGGCTCCGTCCGGACGCTCTCAACCCCGCGCAAAAGGCGGAGATCCTCGACAACGTCCGGCGGCGGATCCTGCACACAGACGTTCACCGAGAAGCCCGACTGTTCGCGCGAGTGTCACCCTTACCGGATGGTCACAAGCTCGCTGGAACTTTCGAGCTCCTCGGCTCAGCCCGGCCGATCGAGCTCATGGTTCACGCGCGGGACGGCCGCTTGGTGGGCGACGTCGAACTTCGCCCGAGCGACTGGGGAATCAAGCCGTACCGCGCCTTCCTGGGCGCGATTCGGCTCGCCGACCGCGTGCGTGTGCGTTTCGATTTGCGCGACGAACGCTCGTGACCGATGGCGGCTTCGGGCCGCTGTCAGGCGCGGGCGATCTCGGATCGGCTGCCGGTCAACGAAGACGCGGTGCGTGAAGCAAGCATGGTTGCGCCGTGGCTGGTGTTCCAGAGCGCGCGCACGATGCCGAGCGACACACCCTCACCGGCGTTGACGCCCGCGACCGCCACGTCGTCGAGACGCTGGTTCAACGAACGCAAGATGCGCGTCATGCTCTGTTGCGAAGCCTCGAGCCAGTCGATGAGCCCGCTCGTCCGCTGATTCACTTCACCTCGCACGTCGCGCAGCATGCCGAAATAGGCGATCACGGTTTTCTCGCCGAGCTCCGCAGTCGAATTGACCGCGATCGCCAACAGTCCCTCGTCATCCGATTTTCGCGTTTCGATCTTCTCGGGCATGACACTTCCTCCTGCCGGAATGGGCTCCGGTATTGGGCACGCAAGGTTTGGTAGCGCGCGCCGAGGTGTCAAGTCACGACGTGCAGATCGATCGCGACTCTTGTGCCTGATGGTGTTGCGAACTGTCACGCTCGTGGCGGCGAGATGACGTAGTGTGCAAGATCACGCAACACGTGCGCGACTTTTCGACACGAGCAGGCGCTGCGCGAGCTTGAGAGCGTTCGACATTCCGGAAGCATCGGCGACACCTTTCCATGCGATGTCGTAACCGGTGCCGTGATCGACGCTGGTGCGCACGACCGACAAGCCAATGGTGACGTTGACCGCGGCGCCGAACGCCACGAGCTTGAGCGGAATCGTCGCCTGATCGTGGTACATCGCGACCACGCCGTCGTAGCGCGCGCCGCGCGCTTTGCGGTAAGCGGTTTCCGCGCCGATCGGCCCCTCGATGCGGGCGCGGCCGTGCAAGCGACGGCGTGCGGCGCCGATCCCGGGCACGATTGCGCGCCGCTCTTCGTCGCCGAGCAGCTCGCTCTCGCCGGCGTGGGGATTGAGCGAGCATACGGCGATCCGCGGCTTCTGCCGTCCTAGCCCGCCGAGCAGCGTGACGAGGCCGAGCGTCGCGTCGCGCACACGCTCCGGCGTCAGTACTTTTGGCACGCGAGCGAGCGGCACGTGCGTCGACGCAAGGCTGGTCACGAGCTCGTCCGATGCAAAACACATCACACTCGTCTTGGCGCCGTCGCGCGCGCACAGCCACTCGGTATGACCGAGAAACGCCTTGGCTCCCGGAGCTCCGGAGCCGGCGATCGCGGCCTTGCTGACCGGACCCGTGACCAGTGCGCGGCCGGGCGCTGCCCGCACCAGATCGTAAGCGGCGTCGATCCACGCCAGCTGCGCGGCGCCGGCACGCCGGCTGGGCCGCCCCGGCAGGCGATCGGCACGTGCGAGCTCGGGGCCCGCCGCGACAATCGCAATCTTGCCCGGGGCGCGCGCGGCGGCGTCGAAGCGCGTGAAGCGCCGGCGCGGAACGCCGACCAGGTCCGCGGCGGAAAGGATCGTCGCCTCGTCACCGACCAGCACGCACTCTGCCCCCCGAAACCTGGCAGCCGCAGCGACGCTGACTTCCGGCCCAATGCCGGCGGGGCAGCCAATCGAGACCACGAGCACGGAGGGAGTCTACTCCTCCTCGACGATCTCGCCTTCTTCCCCGCTCTCCGGAACCCTGAGCTTGTAGCCGGCTCCGCGCAGGGTCTCGAGCGGCAACGAATCGCCGAGCTTCGCCCGCAGCCGACGCACGTGAATGTCGACGGTGCGCGGACCGCCGTCGTAGCGGTTGCCCCAGACCCGCGCCAACAGATGCTCTCGCGAAAGCACCTTGCCGCGACGCTCGCACAGGTAAGCGAGCAGCGCGAATTCCTTCGCGGTCAGCGAGATCGGGCGGCCATCGACGCTGACCTCGTGGCCGGCCTTGTCGATCACGATGTGGCCGACCTTGTGGCGCTCTTCGGTCGCAAATTCGCTGCGCCGCCATTCGAGCGCGCGAATCCGCCCGTACAGCTCCTCCGGAACGTACGGATGCAGCACGAAGTCGTCGAAGCCGCTCGACGGCTCGATGCGCGCGATCTGCCCCACGGTGACGGCGATCAGCGCACCGGTGTTGTCGAAGTACGGCTCCTTGCGCACGGCGCGCAGCGCCGCCACGGCGAGGTCTGGCCGATCGAGCGCCTCGAATACCAGTGCGCGAGGACGGATCTCGAGCTCGTCGTCCTCGTCCTGGAGCAAGTTGACCGGATCATCCCAAAGATCGAGCGTGCGCACGGTGGCACCCAGCTGGCGCAGGGTCGCCGAAGCGCCGTCCTCGCGCTCCAGCAGTGGACCGTGTCCGATCACCGCGACGTAGCTTTTGGCGCGGTTCGCCGAAGCGTCAGCGGATTTCGGTCCCACCCACTGTGATCCTTGCGATTTTGATGGTCGGACATCCGACGCCGACCGGGACGCTTTGCCCGTCTTTTCCACAGGTCCAGATTCCGTCGGAGACTGCAACGTCGTTACCGAGCATCACTACATTGCGCAAAGTTTCTGGACCGTTTCCGATGAGGTTCACGCCCTTGAGGGGGGCGGTGATGCGACCATCTTCGATCAGGTAGCTCTCGGTCAACGAGAATACGAAGTCTCCGTTCGAGATGTCGACCTGACCGCCGCCGAAGCTCTTGGCAAAAACTCCACGTTTCACGCTGGCGATGATCTCCTCCGAGTCGTGGGGGCCCGCGAGCAGCACGGTGTTGGTCATGCGCGGCATCGGCGCACAGGCAAAACTTTCACGCCGGCCGTTCCCGGTCGGCGGCGTCTTGAACCAGCGCGCGCTCAGCCGATCCTGCAGGTACCCGCGCAGCTTTCCGTCCTCGATCAACACGCTCTTCTGCGGCTCCACGCCCTCGTCGTCGACGTTGATCGAGCCTCGGCTCTGCAGAAACGTCGGGTCGTCGACCACGGTGCACAGCTGGCTCGCCACGTCTTGGCCGACGCGGCCGGTGTAGTTGCTGGTCCCCTTGCGGTTGAAGTCCGCTTCGAGCCCGTGACCGACTGCTTCGTGGAGCAAAATTCCGCTGTCGCCCGGCGCCAGCACGACCTCCATCTGCCCGGCCGGAGCGCTCTTCGCGTCGAGCAGCACCAGAGCCTGACGCGCGGCCTCGGCGGCATGCCATTCCGGCGACTTGTCCTCGAAGTAGCCGAGCGTCATCCGTCCGCCGCCGCCGCTGCGGCCCGACTCGCGCTTACCGCCTGCTTCCGCGATCGCGCGCACGCCGAAGCGCATCAGCGGTTGAAAGTCGTGCGAGAGCTTTCCTTCGCTGGTGACGATCAGGATCTCGCGCACCTCTTCCGCGAAGCTACATTCGACCTTGACGATCTTCGAATCGAACGCGAGCGCGGCCTGGCTCGCACGCTCGAGCAGCCTCCGCTTGTCGAGCCCCGGGACGTCGATGGTGGGCCGGTCGAGCTCGTAGCGCCGGGGCAGCACCGCCGGCTCGACGGCCTGGGGCGGCGCGGCGGCCCCGCCGAGCGCGATCCGCGCGGCGGTCTCGGCTGCGCGCTTCATCGCTTCCCAGCTCAGGTCTTCGACGTGTGCGTAGCCGGTGGCATCGCCGCGCTGGACCCGCACGCCGAGCCCCATGCTCACCCCGCGTGACGCGCTGCGCGTGATCCCTTCCTCGAAGCTCATCCCGCCGGCGGCGCGGTACTCGAAAAACAGGTCGGCATAGTCCCCACCCCGGCTCAGGGCCACTTCGAGGAGCCTCCGGCAGGTGTCGCCGTCAATCCCGGACGGGGCCCCCGGAGCAAACGGCGCGCGGTAGGTGACGCTTCCTGTCATCGCGCGAAAACATGCTCCTTTCGCGGTCTTCCCGCAAGCCGAACCTACCCGTCCGGGCGCCACGCAGGCTAGCGTCGCGCCCATGGATCTGCGCGTCCTCCTGGTGGTGCTCCACGTCGTCGCGAATCTGGTGTGGATCGGCTCGATCAGCGCCGTCGCGCTCGTCCTGGGCGGCACGCACGGCGACCCCAAAACGCGGGGAGCCGTCGCGCTCGACGTCTATCGCAAGCTGGCGGTTCCCGCGTTCGTGATCTCGTTCGCGAGCGGGCTCACCCGTCTCATTCTGGACACGAAGTTCTACCTGGTCGTGACCCACTACATGCACCCCAAGCTGACGCTCGCGCTGGTGGTGATTGCCCTGCACCACGTGATCGGCGCCCGCGCCAAACGCATGGCTTCCGGCGCGAGGAGCGAAGCCGGTCCGATACCGCTTCTTGGCGGCGTGCTGGTCGCCGCCGCTGCCGGCGCGGCTTTCCTGGCGCTCACCAAGCCGTTCTGAGCTTCACTGGGCGCAGCTTGTTGCGCAGCCGCTGTTGTCCATGCAGCCCCGAACCTGCTGCAACAGGCCCACCGCCGACGAGTTGGCGTCGATCAGCTCGGTGCACTGCCGGGTCGGATCCTGCACGCAGTCCAGGATCGGCTTGCAGTACTGGTCGGTGGCGCATTTGATCAGCACCTGCGCGCAAGCCCCGCAGCGGCAGTCCGCACAAGCGCCGGGGGACGGTGTGTTCGCAACGCAGAGGTCGACCTGGGCCTGGGCCGGCTTGGGGAATCCGCTCGGTCCCACGGCGTGGCCGATGCCCGCGTCGTCGACGTAGGTGATCTGGCAACTCTGTGAGGGGATGTCGCGTTCGGGCCCCGCGTTCCACGCCAGGCCGAACAAGATGCACATCTCGTCGGTAGCGCTGGTGCCGAAGCGCAGCGCGCGATCCTCGGTGTTCTGATAGTTGCACTGAAAGCGAAAGCCCTCACCGGCCTTCATCGCGATCGGCGCGTCGAACCGGAGGTTCACGTCGTGCTGCCAGTCCGTGCTCGTCCAGACGTGCTCGCCGTCGCGGGCGCCGCCCTCGAACCACACCGAGTAGTCGGTACCCCAGCGGTGAGTGTGGCGCGTCAAAGCGCCCAGCATCACGTCCTGCTTGAACCTGCACTCGCTTGTGAAGCTCCCGGCTTGCTGCGCCGGGGTGTCGATGGTGTAGTTGCTGAAGTTGAAGCCGCGCGCGATGTGCTCGATGTCCTCGAGCTTGCCGAGGTGAACGTTGAACGCGCTTCGCGCCGGAACCTCGTCGCGACTCGTGTTGTAGTAGTGGTAGTCGAAGACGATACGCTGGCCGCCGTGGTACTCACGCCCGACGCCGTCCGGAAACTTCAGCTCCCCGTACGGCTGCTGGATGCCCCCCACCCCCTCCATGCCCTCGTTGCCGAACGCGCCTTCGGCGCTCAGGCACGGCACCTTGTCGCCGATCGCGTACGCGCGAAGCTTCTGGTCCGCGGGGCTGCCCGGCACGGCGGCCGAGACGATCAGGTGATGGCTGAAGCTCGCGTTGCCGAACTCCAAGCGCCGGACGTAATAGGTGTCAGACGGATCGCCGGGGAGCTCGGCAACCTCGCAAAACTCTATGTCGCCCCCCGGCGCCACCGTGGTGCCCAGGTTTCGGACCTGGAAACCGTCGGTCGGCTGCGCGAGGCCGAGGTACTCACCCCCGGCTGGCGGCGCGATCGGCTCGTCCGAGCCGCAGCCCAGGGCGGCCTGAGTAGCCACCAAGACCAGGAGCAAACGGAATCTCATCGTCGGATTTTCCTTAGGGAAGGGAGAACTTGCCGGCCTAGGACAAGACGGCACGAACGGCCAGCCCGACCCAAGGAAAAATCCATACGCTTCCGCCGTCCTGCCAGATGTCGGCAAGTGTGCGCGGTTGGGGCCGGGGCCCCAACCGACAAACGAGACAGCGGCCCCAACCGACAACGAGACAGCCGGCCCCCCCGCCTTGACCAAACCTGAATAAAAACGCTACGATTTGGCGCTTACGAGTGGCTTTCGAAATGCGAGCCCCGGGCTCGTAATTGGAAACGTCCGTGCCCATCGATCGAGAGAAAGTCCTCCAGGCCGCCCAGAAGTACGTCGACAAGAAGAAGTACGACCGGGCGATCGCGGAGTACCAGAGAATCGTCCAGGAGGATCCGACCGACGCGCGGACCCTGCTGAAGATCGGTGATCTGCAAGCGCGGCTCCAGGCCTACCCGGAAGCGATCGCGACCTACGATCGGGTCGGCCAGCACTACGCCGCGCAGGGCTTCGCGCTCAAGGCGATCGCCGTCTACAAGCAGATCAGGGAGCTGATCCGGAAACACGCGCCGCAGCTTGCGGACCGGTACGGACACATCGTCCCGAAGCTCGCCGAGATCTACACGCAGCTCGGTCTGACCAGCGACGCCCTCTCGGCCTACGACGAAGTCGCGACGCGCTATCAGAAGGCCGGCCGCGACCGCGACGCGATCGAGATCTTCCGCAAGATGGTCGAGCTCGACTCGACCAACCCGCTGCCGCACTTGAGGCTCGCCGAAGCTTGCTGCCGCGTCCAGGCGCTCGACGAAGCGATCGACTCTTTCTGGACCGCGGCCGAGCTCTTGCTGAACCTGCAGCGCCGCGACGACGCGCTCAAGGTGATCGAGCGCATCCTGCATTTTCGCTCCGATCCGCGCTACGCCCGCGTCGCCGCGGAGCTCTTTCTGCAGCGCGGCACGCGCGAGGACGGGCTCCAGGCGCTGGCGAAGCTCCAGATCTGCTTTCAGGCCGATCCGCGCGACCTCGATACGCTCGGCCTTTTGGCGCAGGCCTTCACGCTCATCGGCCAGGAAAACAAGTCGATCGAGGTCTACAAGGAGATGGCGCGGATTTCGCGCGAGCAGGGCCGCGGGGACCTGTTCGAGCAGCTGCTCGCCCACTTGCGGGCGGTGGCGCCGCACGACGAACAGGTGCGCGCCCTGCAGAGCCTCGCGCCTACCGCCACGACGTCGGACCGGCCGTCGGCGCGCTCGCACAGCGCCGTCAGCGTCAACGACTCCGAGGTCGAGCTGGTCGAAGACCCGCCCAGTATCGAAGCGCCGTTCGAGCTGCAACGGCCGGCGCCTTCCTCGCTGCCGGGACCCGCGCGGCCTTTCATGGCCAGCGCGCCGGACGTGGTGATCGTCGACGACGACGTCGAAGTCGCGGAAGAGCTGACCACGGATCCCGACGCGTTCGACGCCAAGGCTCATGCGCGCAAGGCGGTCATCGACGCCGAGAGCTTCCGCAAGCTGCGGCTCTACGGCAAGGCGATTGAAGCGCTCCGGATCGCGCTCGAGATAGACCCGCGCTCGTTCGACATCCGGCAGAAGCTCCGTGAATTGATGGTCGAGTCCGGTGATCGCGACGGCGCGATCGGCGAAACCATCACGCTGGCAGCGCTGCACATCGAGCGCGGCGAGCCTCAGCACGCCGAGCCGTTGCTCTACGAGGTGCTCGAGATCGAGCCCGAGCACCCGGCCGCGCTGGAGATGATTCAGCAGATCGTGCCGGGCAACTACGCTGCCTACGAGGCGGCGCCGGAACAGCGGGGTTACGCCCAGGAACAACACGCCGAGGGCTTCGATCCCGAGGCGCCGCTGCCGTCGTACGATCTCGAGGAAGTCAGCGCGTCGGACGCGATGGCGGGCGAGGTGATCGTGCCGCAGTCGTTGGACGCGGTCGACGATCCGTTCGGCATTTCCCCGCAAGGCCACGCCGCCTTGCCGAGCTTCCCGCTCGGCAGCGAGCCCGAGGCGGTGGAAGACGACGATCTGATGGCCGGGCTCGACGCGTCGGCGGCGGCGCGCCAGACGCTGGCCCGTCCCAGCATGCCGCGCACTGCGCCGCTGCCGGCGTTCGCCGATCTCGACGACGTCACTCACCACATGCCGTCGCCGCTGGAAGGCGGGATCGACGAAGGCGACGAGGACGAGATCGATTCGCGCACGGTGGCGCTCTCGACCGAGGGCATCGAGGGCATCGAGGACGTGCTCGAGGAAGCCGAATTCTTCGCGTCGCGCGGGCTGTGGGAAGACGCGCGTGCGATCCTGCACGATCAGCTGGCGCGGGCGCCGGACCATCCGCTCCTGATCGAGCGCCTGCGCGAGGTCGAAGAAGCGCTCGTCAACTCCGGCGCCAGCAAGACCATCGAGCGCTCGCAGCTCAGCGCGCAGAGCCGGCATCCCGTCGAAGATCGTTCCTTCGACATCGCAGCTTCGCTCGAGGCACTCGACGAGCTCGAAGTCTCCCCGGCCGAATCGGCCTCGGTCGGTCGCGGCACCTTCGACAGCATCAGCCAGGAAGTCGATGTCGATCAGGTCTTCGCCAAATTCAAGGAGGGGGTGCGCGCTCAGGTCAGCGAGAGCGACAGCGCGACTCACTACGATCTCGGCGTGGCCTACAAGGAAATGGGACTTCTGCCGGACGCGGTGTCCGAGTTCGAGCTGGCTGGACGCGATCCGGCGCGCGAGTGCATGTGCTTCGCGATGATCGGCATGATCTACCTCGAGCTCGAAGACCTCGAGAACGCCACACAGGCGTACAAGCGCGCGCTCGAGGCCACGCAGAAGACCGTCGATCAGGAGATGGCGCTGTACTACGACCTCGGCAACGTCTGCGAGATGAAGCAGGAAGTGCAGGACGCGCTCTACTACTTCCAGAAAATCGCACGGCGTGACCCCGGCTACCGGGACGTCAAGGATCGGATCGCGGCGTTGATGCCGCAGCCTGCATCGACGCAGCAGACGTCCCGGGCCGTCAACGACGACGACGAATTCGACCGCGTGTTCGACGAGCTGTTCGAGAGCAAGTAACTCTCACGAGCGCGATGGCTCCGGAAATCAGCGCATCGCAGGCGGCGGCGGGAAGCCTCGGCATTCTCGTCGCGCTGGCGTTGATCTTCGCAGCGTGGCTGGTCTTGCCGGCTCACGAGCGCAAGTTCGTGCGCGGCTCGCTGCTGCTCTTGATCCTCCACCTGGCGTTCTTCGCGGCGCGTTTGCTGTTGCCCGCGGGCTCGGAGTTCGAGCGGCCGCTGCGCCTGTTCGCGCTGCTCTTGCTCTTGGCTTCGATCGGCAGGAGCGGGTTCTTGCTGGTCGTCCACGCTTTCATGGCGCGGCGCCTCAAGTATCCGCTGCCCAAGATCTTCCAGGATCTGATCCAAATCGCGATCTACCTGGGCGTGGCGATGATCACGCTGCGCGCCGCGGGCATGGAACCGGGGTCGCTGCTCGCGACGAGCGCGCTTTTGACCGCGGTGATCGGCCTTTCGCTCCAGGATACGCTGGGCAACTTGTTTGCCGGCCTCGCGATCCACGTCCAGCGCCCGTTCGAGGTCGGCGACTGGATCAAGTTCGACGACAAGGCCGAGCACGTCGGGCAGGTCGCGGAAATCAACTGGCGGGCGACCAAGCTGATCACGCTCGACGAGGTGGAAGTGATCGTGCCGAACGGCGTGCTCGCGAAGGCGCCGATCGAGAACTACACGAAGCCGACCGGCCTCGCGCGCCGCAACATTTACCTGGTCGCGCCCTACGATGCGTCGCCGAACCGGGTGCGCACGCTTTTGCTGGATGCGATCTCCCACGTACCCGGGGTGCTCAAGAATCCGTCGCCGACCGTGTTCGTCTCGGAATTCGACGAGCGCGGCGTGCGTTACTGGATTCGCTTCTTCATCGACGATTTCGCGCAGCGCGACCCGATCATGGCCAACGCGCGCGAGCGCTGCTGGTACGCGATGCACCGGGCGGGGCTCGAGTTTCCCGCGCCGCAGCGCCACATCGAAGTCAGCCAGCGCTCGCCGGAACAGCTGGCGCTCGAGCGCGATCGCAGGCTGGGCGAGCGCGAGCGGGCGTTGTCCGGCGTGAGCGTGTTCCGCGTCCTTCCCGACGAGGCGCGGCGCGAGCTGGCGCGGCTCAGCGAGTCGCGACTCTACTCCGAAGGCGAGACCATCATTCGTCAGGGCGAGCAGGGCGAGGACCTGTTCATCGTCGAACGCGGCGAGGTGGGCGTATTTCTCGGCAACGGTGGCCGCGAGGTCCAGGTCGCGGCGCTGGGGCCGGGCAAGTTCTTCGGCGAGATGAGCCTCATGACCGGCGAGCCGCGGCGCGCCACGGTGCGCGCCAGCTCCGAGTGCGAAGTGCTCGTGGTCGGCAAGCGCGGCTTCCAGGAGATCGTCGCCACGCGCCAGGAGCTGCTCAACCAGATCAGCGAGGTGCTCGCCTCACGCGACGATCAGCTCGACGCCCACGTGGCGCTGATCGAGCGCCCGGACGCGGCTCAAACCGAACGCGGCCGAATGCTCTTGCACCGTATTCGCGAGTTCTTTTCGCTCTGAGGTCCGCTGCGCGAGGAGCCACGGCGCAGTGCGGTCGAAATGCGGCGTGACAATCGTGTCACCGGCGTGCGTTAAGAAATGCCGCAGCTCGCCCAAGTTCCGAGAATACCTGCGCTTTGTGGGGCGTCCGCGCTGCCGCCCGCGCCGTTGGTCCCGAGGTTGCAGCGGAAGTGGTCGAGGAGATTGCCCAATGAGAATCGTCTCTCTACTGGTTTCGTCGTTGTTCGTTACGTCCGCCGTGGCTTCGATGCTGGGCGGTTGCAGCAAGTCGGGTGAGCGCGAGCCGGCGATGACGCCCGCGAACGCTCCCAATCCGGAGGCGCGCGCCGGCGGTGAACAGCTCGCGAGCACGCTCTGTGACCGCGCCCAGCGCTGCCACGAGATCGGCGGCGACGCAAAATACGGCTCGCGCGAGCACTGCATGACGGTGATGCGCAACGAGGCGGCGAAGAAAGTCAACAAATGCCTGAATGGTCTCGACCAGAACGACCTGCGTGATTGCGTGAACGACATTGCCAACCAGGCCTGCGGCGGCATCAGCGAGACCTGGGAAGGCATCGGGCGCGGAATCAGCTGCAACATGGACGACCTCTGCAGTTGAGCAGAGGGCGTCAGCGCGGCGACGCGCAACAACGAAAGCCGGTCGAATAGTCGCGGTAATACGTGTCGTGGCCCTTGGTCACGTACAGGCAACCGGGCCCGTGCTCGCGCGCATCGCGATAGTAGCCTCCGCGAAAGGTACCACCGGGATCGGCAGTCCATTCGTGGAGGTTACCGACCATGTCGAACACACCGTAGGCGCTCACGCAGCGCGCGAAGGCTCCGGTTTTCGCTAGCCCACCCTGCTGATTCAAGCGTGGATTGTTCAAGGCGACCGGGCTCGAGAGGATCGAGTCCGGCGGACGCCCGCCGAGCAACTTCCAGAATGGCGAGCTCGCGCGCTCGTTGCACGCCGCCGGATCGTGCTCGCGCCCGTAGGGATACTTGTTGCCGTCGGGACCCCGGCACGCCGTCATCCACTCGGCGTCGCTGCACAGCCGCTTGCCGGCGAGCGTACAAGCCTCGCGCGCTTGCTCGAACGAGATATGGCCCTGGGGATGGACGCCGGCACGGCTGACTGCCCTGACCCGCTCGCCCTTTTCCATCGCGTACGGCGTGTGCGGCCCGATCAGCTTGCCCTGGGCGTCGACGAGCTCCGTGCTCGCTTCGTAGACGTCGATGCAGAACTGGCCGCGCACCGGAACCATGCCTGCCGGACAGCGCGGCCGGAGCGGCGCCGTGTTCGGCGACGCGAGCAGCGCGCGGGCGAGCCGGGGCGGCGCCGGCAGCGACAGCACGAAATAGAGAACGAGCAGCGCGCCAGGCACGAGCAAACAGAGTCCCGCCGAAAGGACGCGGCGCATGTTCCCGATTTTCCTACTCCGGCGCGTATTTCGCCAGCTTTCGCTGCAGCGAACGCCGGTGCACCCTGAGCCGCCGCGCCGCCTCGCTCACGTTACCGTGGCAGTCGGCCAGCACACGGTGGATGTGCTCCCATTCGGCCCGCGCCAGCGACGGGGCCACGAAAGCTGGATCGGCGCCGGGCGCAGGCGCGCTCTTGCCGCGAGCAAACGCCGCCAGGATGTCGTCGACGTCTGCCGGCTTCGATAGATAGTGCACCGCGCCGAGCCGTACCGCGTCGATCGCGGTCGCGATGCTGCCGTAGCCCGTGAGCATGACGATCCGGGTTTCGGGGTCGAGCGCCAGCAACTCGCGCAAGAGCTCGAGCCCGGATTGGTCGGCGATCCTGAGATCGACCACGGCGTACTCGGGAGGATCGTGGCGCGCCATCGCAAGCGCTTCCGCGAAGCTCGCTGCGCCGCGCACTTCGTAGCCGCGGCCGGCAAACGCCTGGACCAGACGATCGCGCAGCAGCCGATCGTCATCGACGATCAGGATGCTCGGCTTGTACTCCGTCGCTGGGTCCATCCGACAGACTCAGCTTGCGGCGCGCGCGGCTTCGGTCGGAATGCGGCAAATCGTCGCAGGCAAATCGTGCGGCAGCACGAGCCAGGCGCGAGTGCCGCGGCCCGGCGTCGAATCGATCTCGAGCCGGCCTCCATGCTGCTCCGCGACGCTCTTGGTCAAAAATAGCCCGAGCCCCATGCCCTGACCGGCGGGCTTGGTCGTGAAGAACGGCTCCATCGCGCGAGCCCGCACCTCCGGCGCCATGCCCGGGCCGCGATCGTTCACGGCGAAGCGCCAGCCGCCGCGCTCGAGCGTGATGTCGAGATCGACACGCTCCGGCGCTTGCGTGGCGTCGAGCGCGTTCTTCAGCAAGCTGCGCAGCGCCTGGGCGAGCGGCCGCGGCAACGCGACGATCGGACGCTCGCTCGCCTGCGACGAAACCTTGACGTCGATTCGCTCGGCCTGGTCGAGCCCGGCCGTAGCCGTCCCCAGCAGCTGGCTCACGCTCAAGCTCTCCACCACGTCGCCGACCGGCTCGCCGGCGTCCGCGGCCATCTGGCTCAGAATCCCGCGACAGCGTTCGACTTGCTCGCGGATCAACCGCGCGTCGGTCGAGGCTGCTTCGTCCACCGCTTTCTCGAGGCGGCGTTCGAGCTCGCGCGCCACGACGGCGATCGTCGAGAGCGGCGTCGCGAGCTCGTGCGCGGCGCCGGCCGCCAGCGTGGCGAGTGACGCCAGGCGCTCGTTCTGCGCGGTGTGCTCGCGGACGCGAGCGAGCTCCGCTTCGCGCTGCGCGAGCTCCCGCGTGGCTCGCTGGAGAAAGTACACGATGAAGCTCGCGGCAACCGCCAGCGCCACCCACATGCCGCGCAGGTGCATGCCGTAGTCGTGGGCCTGGCCGGAACCGTGGCCCTGCGCCATGCGCGCCATGTACGCGGCGTGCGTCGCGGCGTCCATGTGCGCGTGGTCGACCATCGCCGGCTGCGCATCGAACGCCAGCGGCGCGTGGCGCAAGAACAGGGCGCCCGAGCACGCGAGCGTCAGCACCACCAGCGCCCACATCCAGCGCGATCCGAGCACCAGCGCGGCGAGCGCGATGTGAATCAGATAGAGAAAGCTGAAGGGGTTGGTCGGACCGCCGGTGAAGAAGAGCAGCAACGTGAACAGCACGACGTCGAGCGCGACCAGAAGCCCGACGTGGTACTCGCGCACGTTGACCGCGCTCTTCAACCACGCGGCGCACGCGAGGTTGGTCGCGACCTCGATGCCCAGGATGATGCCGAGCGGCAGCAGCGGCAGCGCCATCCCCATCAAGCGATCCGCCGCCAGGATCACCGCGAGCTGCCCCGTGATCGCTCCGTAACGCAGCCGCACGAGCCACGACAGATTGATGCGATAAGGCTCGATCGAGCCGCCCTGACGCGCCGGCGCGGCTCCGGTGAGGATCGGGGGCGGACGGGATGTACTCACGACGAGCGCCGGCAAGCGTAGCGTGAGCTCGCGCGGTTCGCATCGAGGGCTGCGATCTTTTGCCGCACCAGGGGCGGCTAGGGCTTTATGCCGCACCGCGGAACGCCCGCGCCGCTCCCTCATCTATTGGGCATGACCCATTCGATCCGGGCCGGCGACCCCGAACTTCACTCCACTCCTGCCGCTAGCGACACGGCGCTCGTCGAGCGCGTGCGCCGCGGCGAGCCGGAGTCCTTTTCCATGCTCATGCACCGTCACAACCGGAGGCTGTTCCGCGTCGCGCGCAGCATCGTCGGCAGCGACAACGACGCGCAGGACGTGGTGCAGCACGCGTACGTCTGTGCCTACGTCCATCTCGGCCAGTTCGCCGGTGAGTCGGCCTTCTCCACCTGGCTCACGCGGATCGTGATCAACGAGGCCCTGGCACGCCAGAAGAGCGCCCGCCGCGCGCGCGATCTCGCGGCCGGCGGCCCCGAGCTCGATTGGCGCTCGGGCGGCAACGCTTCCGCAACTCCCGAGGACGACGTCGCGCGCCGCGAGCTCGCGAGCCTGCTCGAAGCCGCGATCGACGAGCTGCCCGAGAGTTACCGGATCACGCTCGTGCTGCGCGAAATCGAGGGGCTCAGCACGGCGGAAGTCGCGGACTGCCTCGAGATCAGCGAGGAAGCCGTACGGGTGCGGTTGCACCGCGCGCGGGCGCTGCTGCGGGACGATCTGTGCGATCGCGTGGGCCCGGCCGCGCCCGACGTCTTCAGCTTCGGCGGCGAGCGCTGCCGGCGCTTGAGCGAACGCGTGCTCGAGACCATCGTGTCGCTCTGGCACTGACGCGCTCACAGCGATTTCAGATACTCGACGAGATCCGCCTTTTCCGGCGCCGTGAGCCCGAGCGACAGATGGGTGTCGTAGTGGTCCACGACCGCCGGCAAGGTGGCGGCGCTACCATCGTGGAAGTACGGCGCATGCAGAGCCAGCGCCCGCAGCGGCGTGGTGCGATACTTCCCGGTCGCGCTGCGCTGCGCGTGCACTGGCTCCATCCCGGTTTCGCTGGCAGCGTGCAGGCGCTCGGCTGCGTCGCTCAGGGTGGCGCCGCTGTGGCAGCTCGAGCATTTGGCCTTGGTGCCTTCGAACAGCGCCTTGCCGCGCGCCGCGGCCGCGGCGTCGAACGAACCCTGGGCCGGAGTCGGCTTCGGGATCGAAATCTGATACGCGTAGAGCGCCGGAAGCTTGGGCGTGACCACATCCGGCGTGCGGATCACCGAAACGTCGACCCGTGGGTCGAAGAATTGCCCGTTGCCGCCCATCTGCGTCACCGCGACGTAGGAGTTCCAGTACGAGATCGGGCCGTCACCGGTGTAAGTCTCGAGGGCGACGTCCTTCAGGCCGTAGATCGGCGGGATCAGCACCGGCTTGTTTTGCCCGTCCTGATTCCAGCGCGCGTCGTATTTGCCTTTGCCCCACGAGTTCAGCACCGCCTTTTGCTCGGCGGTGAGCGCCGGAGACAGGGCCACGATCTTTCCGGGATCGAGGTCGCGATTGGCGTAACCGTCGCGGCGCTTGCCGATCCCCGCCTGCACGGAGTTGTCGACATCGGAGTGGCACAAGGCGCACGTGATACCCAGCCTGGTCACCTTGTTCGATGAGTTGACCTCCGCCTTCAGGCCCACCACTGCACCCAGCTTGAGCAGCGCGACCGTTGTCGCGGGAGCGCTCAGATCCGCCGTCGCGAGCACGTTCGCCGGCACCATCTCGGAATCGACTTTCAGCCCGACCGCGAGAGCGGTGGTCGGAGGAACGGTTTCGACCACTTCGTGCATGCGCAGTTGATCGGTCCAGTAACGCTCGTCGCCGAAGGTATCGTTGCGAAAGACGTCGCGCCCGTCGAACTGCGTGCCGCCGTCAGTGCCGGCGCTGCCGCCCGTTGCGCCGGTGCCACCCGATCCGCCGCCGTCCGTCGTGCCGGCGCTGCCCGCCGCGCCGCCGCTGCCACTGGAACCGGCGCTCCCGCCGCTTCCCGACTGGCCCGAGCTGCCCGATTGTCCGCCGCGGCCCGCCGCGCCGGAAGTTCCCCCCGCGCCGCTGGTCCCGCCGCGCCCACCGGTGCCGGCCGCGTTGACCGGAGCTTCTTCATCGTCACTGCACGCGCCAAGCGCCATCGCACCGAGCACACCCAAGATCATCGGCCAGATCTGACGTCGCACTTTGCTCTCCCTTTGCCTGGTTTTCATTCATTGGAGAGCGCTGCGGGCGAACCGTTACGTACAAAGTTTTGGCCTCGAAACAGCCATTTCTCCGTGTCGAACTGCGACACTGATGCACGCCCGCCACGGGCCTGGTATCATTCGAAATTCGAAGTCGGGGGCCTCGCGGTCGAGGCGCTCGCTGTGACTATTTCTTGTTGGGGCATCACCGATGAAGCGTCGGTTACTCTTTTCCGGAGTCGTTCTTTTCGGTTCAGCCGCGCTGATCGCGAGTTGCGGCGGCTCCAATGACGAAGCGCTGTTCACTGGAACCCAACCGCGGCCGGACTCGGGCAGCTCGGCCAGCGGCGGGCAAGGCGGCGCGAGCGGTTCGGGCGCGACCGTCGGTTCAGGCGGTAGCGGTGCGGGCGGTGCGAGCGGAGGAAGCGGCGGCAGCGGCGGAGCTCTCGGCGGCAGCGGAGGAACTCTCGGCGCCGGCGGCAGCGGTGCGAACGACGCGAGTGCCGGAACCACGGGCGGAGGCAGCGGCGGAACTTCCGGCGCGGGCGGCAGCGGCGCGAACGACGCAAGCGCCGGAACCGCGGGCGGTGGCAGCGGCGGCACGGCAGGTTCGAGTGGAGCTGGCACGGGTGGCGTTGCGGGCACCGGCACTGGTGGCACTGCCGGCAGGGGCGGCACCGCAGGCGCGAGCGGCACCGCAGGCGCGAGCGGTACCGCAGGCGCGAGCGGCACTGCAGGCGCGAGCGGCACTGCAGGCGCGGGCGGAACCGTAGGCGGGGGTGGCACCGCCGGAGCCGGCGGCACCGCAGGCGCGGCTGGAACCACGGGTGCAGGGGGCACCATCGGAACAGGTGGAACCGGCGGAACTGCGGGCACGGGTGGCACCGCGGGAACGGCAGGCAGCGGTGGAACCAGCGATGCCGGCGCTGACTCCGGTGACGCCGGACCAAAAGTCTGCGCGAGCAACGCCGACTGCACGAGCGAGGAGTTCTGCGCGAAGCTGACCTGTGGCGCGGCTTCGGGACAGTGCCAGACGCGTCCGAAAACGTGCGTTCAAAACTACGTTCCCATGTGCGGCTGCGACAAGGTCAACTACTGGAACGACTGCTTGCGCCGCCAAGCCGGGGTCGCGAGCAGCGTCGACGGCGAGTGCGCGTCGTCCGCGCCGTGCGACGGTCTGACGAGCATGCAGTGTCCGGTCGCGCGCGCCTTCTGCGCTCACTTGCTCGATAGCGACAACGACTGCGGGACGAGCGATGCCTTCGGCGCTTGCTGGGTGGTACCCGAGGTCTGCCCGTCGATCACGGTCGGCGGCCGATACCAGTCGTGCGAAAGCAATCAGTGCCTGAACAAATGCCAGGCGATCAAGTCGGAACAGGACCTCTTCTTCGACCTGAGCTGCGGGCAGGGGGGCGGTTAGGGCAAAAGACCGCGCTGCACGGCAAACAGCAGCGCGGCCAGATGCACGCCGTGCTGCATGCGTCCGGACGTGACCTCGTCCATCCAAGCCTCGGCGTCGACCGGGACGACGTGAATCTGCTCGGTGGCATCCGGATTCTGCTCGGCCACGCGCCGCGCGCCGCGCGCGAAGAAGAAGTGCGCGCGCGTCTTGACCTTACTCGGCTCGGGCAAGAGCTCGATCAGCGGCGACCATTCCGCGGCGACGTAGCCGGTTTCCTCGAGCAGCTCGCGCTTCGCGGCGGCGAGCGGCGTCTCGTCCGGCTCGATCACGCCCGCGGGCAGCTCCCGGCTCACGAGCTGGGACGCGTGCCGGTACTGATCGACGAAGAGCAGCTTGCGATCGTCGGTGAGCGCCACGACCGCCACCCAGGTCGGGAGCTCGACGATGTGGAACTCGAATTCCTCGCCGCCCTCGACCAGGCTCACCAGATCCTCGCGGAGCTCCATCCAATGCCGCTTCAGCAGCGCCGTGCTCTTGCGCACCACCCAGGGTTTCATCGCTTCCGCTCCAAAAAGTCGACCAGCTCGGCCACGTAAGGATCGCCTCCCAGCTCGGCGCGAACCGCCACCATCGCGAGCAGCAGCGGCTCTCCGGAGCGGTACAGCGCGCGGAACGCGCGCTCGAGCAGCCGGAGCGACGGATCGGGGACTGCCATCCGCCGCAGACCGACCAGGTTCAGGGCGCGCACTCGCGCCCGATCGCCGGCGGCGATCACGAAAGGCGGGACGTCGCGCTCGACCATCGCGCCGCCCGCGAGAAAGCAGCCACGCCCGAGCCTTACGTACTGGGCCACGGCCGCGAAACCGCCGATCACCACGTTGGATGAGACCTGAACGTGCCCGCCGAGCGTCGCTTGGTTGGTCAGCACCACTTCGTCCCCGACCGCGCAATCGTGGGCAACGTGCGCGCCGACCATGAACAAGCAGCGCGAGCCGATCCGGGTAACGCCGGTGCCCTTTTTCGTGCCGCGGTGAACCGTGGTCTGCTCGCGGAAGACGTTGTCGTCGCCGATCACGAGCTCGGTCGCTTCGTCGCGGTAGCTTTTGTCCTGAGGCGGCGCGCCCAGCGTGGCGTACGGGAAGATGCGATTTCCGCGGCCGATCCGCGCCGGACCGAGCACCGTCGCCTGCGCGACGAGCTCCGTGTCTTCACCGATCCGCACGCCAGCGCCGACGTAGCACAGTGGGCCGATCCGCACGCCGTCGGCGAGCTCGACGTTCGTGTCCACGACGGCGCTGGGATCGATTTTCGCCGTCAAAGCGTTCAGTCTCCGCGGTCGACGATCGAAGCGAGCAGCTCGCCCTGGGCGCACAGGGTGCTGTCGACCGTCGCCTCACCGCGCAACCGCCACACGTTCGAGCGGTGATGCACGACTTCGACGAAAAGATCGAGCTTGTCGCCCGGCGTCACCGTGTGCCGGAACTTCGCCTTGTCGATGCCGAGGAAGTACATCAGGCTGGTCGAGGCATCGAAGGGCTCCGACGCGTAGGCGAGGATCCCGCCGATCTGCGCGAGCGCCTCGATGATCAGAACGCCGGGCATGATCGGCCGTCCCGGAAAATGGCCCATGCACCAAGGCTCGTTGGCGCTCACCATCTTGTGGCCGCGGATGCTGGTCCCGGGGTCGATCTCGGTCACGCGATCGACGAGCACGAACGGATAGCGGTGCGGCAGGATCTCGAGAATCTTCGGGATCTCGATGGTCACTTTCTTCTTCGCACTCATCGCGGCGGCTTTCGCGTCGAATCGCGCAGCGCGGTGGCCATGGCGCGCAGCCAGCGCATGCGGGGAACCGCCGGGAATCCTGCCACGACCGCCGCAGCGGGTATATCCCCGATGACTCCGCTCTTGGCGGCGATGCGCGCGTGATCGCCGATGCGCGCGTGGTCGGTGACCCCGGCCTGACCTCCTACCAGCACGCCGGACCCCAGCACCGCCGAGCCGGCGAACCCCGCTTGCGCAGCGACCAGCGAAGCTTCTCCGATCTCCACGTTGTGTCCGACGTGCACGTGCGCGTCGAGCTTGGTGCCGCGCCGGAGCACGGTCGGCCCCAGAGTCCCGGCGTCGATCGTGCACAACGCGCCGATCTCGACGTCGTCCTCGACGATCACGCCGCCGAGCTGGGGCACGCGCACGAGCCGCCCATCCGGCCCAGGCGTCCAGCCGAAGCCCGGGCGCCCGACCACCGCCCCGGCGCCGACCACGACGCGCGCGCCCAGCGTGACCGCGCCGTAGATCACGGCGTTCGGTTCGATCGCGGCGCCGGCGCCGATCCGCGCACCCGCCAAGATCACCGCGCCAGCACCCAGGGTCGCGTCCGCCGCGACTTCGGCACCGCGCTCGACGTGGGCGGGAGCCGCACTGCGTTCGGCGCTCCGCGCGCGAGCCACCGGTTCGAGCAGCCTTGCCACGAGCCACATCGGGTGCGAATGGCGGAACCGGCGGCCGGCAGGCAGCCGCGCCGCGAGCTCCGGACCAAGAAGACAGATCCCCGGCGCCGCGGCCGCAATTTCCAGCCAGCGTGGCGCGGTCAAGACGACCAGATCAGCCGCCCGCGACGCGTCGCGGGGCGACGTCACGCGCTCGATCGAGACGCCGCGCGCCGCGGCGTCGAGCTCACCCCCGAGCTCCAGCACCAGCGCGTCTAGGTCGACCGCGCGCGGCAGCGTGATGCCGCTCAAGGATTTACTGCAGGCGGCTTGATCGCGGGCGGTGGCAGCGGGGCCGGTGCCGTCGGCTTCATCGCCGGCGCGGCCGGTTTGGCTCCGGGCGCGGGTTTCTCACCCGGCTTCTCGGCGCCGCCGGCACCCTGATTGTAGAGCTGGATGATGCGGTCGGTCAGATCGAGATCGCTGCGCACGTAGGGCACCGCTTGCTTGTCGACCACGACGTCGTAGCCGTCCTGTGAAGCCATGCGCCGGATGATCCCCATCGCCTTCTGAAAGATCGGCTGCGTGAGCTCGTTCTGCTTCTTCTGCAGCTCTTTGTTGTATTCGACGAACACCGTTTGCAGCTGGATCATGTCGCGCTGCCATTTCTCGACCCGCTTCGAGAGCGCACCCTTGCTCACGACGTCCTTCTGCTTCTCGATGTCGGCGCGCTCGCGCTGCAGATCTTCCTGCTTCTTGTCGAGCTCGCGCTGGCGGCTGTCGAACAGCTTCTTCAGCGTGGCCTGGGCGCGCAGACCGTCCTCGGTCTCCATGATGGCGCGCTGGGTGTCGACGACTGCCACCTTGGTTTCTGCCAGCGCGCTTCCCCCAGTAAGAAGCACTGCCGAGAGCGCTAGAGTTCCCAGTAATCTGCGAGCGAAGCCGTCCGTCATGGCGCCGGGCTTAGCCGCCAATTGAGCGCCGGTCAAGCCGGCAGGGTCTCAAACCGACGACGAGAGTTGGGGCCGGACCCCAACGACAACGGGACCGGTTGGGGCCGGGGCCCCAACCGACAACGAGACAGGCGCTCAGATCAACACGAATTCGTCGATGTCCGTCGCTTCCTGGGCGACGATGCTCGAAGTCTCCTCGTCGCGCTTCACTGCAAGCTCGTAGAGCTGAGCCAGGAGCGCCGGGTGACGCTTCACGATGTCGAGGAATCCGTCGCGTGGCAGGTGCAAAGTCACGGTGGGATGTTCCGCGATCACGTCCGCGCTCGCCGGGCGACGCAAGACCAGCGCAACCTCGCCCACCACGTCCCCGGGCCCGAGCGTCGTGATCACCGTGCTGTCGTCGCCATCGCGATGCACCACGGCGACCTCGCCGGACGCGATCAGGTGAAGCCCGTCGCTCTCCTGATCCTGCTCGATCAGCCGCGTCCCGGCCTCGAAGGTGCGCGTCTCGAAGCAGTCGACGAGCGCGGCCCGCTCCTTCGCTTTCACCGCGTTCAACACCGAGCTCGTGCGCACGAGATTCTCGACCATGCGCCGCCGGCAATAGGCGGCGAACTCACGCCCGACCTCGGGCTGGCGCTCGACCACGGCCTCGAGCGCGTCCTTGCCGCAGACCAGCAAGATGCTGGGACGGCACGCGACGACGCTCGCCGCGCGCGGCGCCCGCGACAACAGCGCCATCTCCCCGAACAACGCACCGTTGCCGAGGCGCGCCAGCCTGAGCGCGTTGCCGCTCGAAGTGCCGCGCTGCACCTCGAGCTCGCCGCGGGCGACGACGTAGGCTTCCGATCCGACCATGCCCTCCTCGATGACGTGCGCCGCGGTCGGCACCGTCATCACGTCGAAGATGCCGATCATCGCTCGCAAGCCCTGGGCGTCGAGCGCGGAAAACAGCGTCTGGTGGACGACCTGCGGCTGGACCGCACGCTCGCTCTGATCGTCCGCGAGCAGCTGGTACGCAGCATCGACGGCTTCTTCGGCGCGCTGGATCAGCGCCTTGCCCGCCAGCACCTGCGGCAGCGGCTGGAATTCTCCGCCGCGCCCCGGAAGGACCGGGGGCTTGACGCCGTGGGCGAGCCGTTCCGAGTCGCGAGCGAAAGCCACGGCCACGGATTCGAGGCACTGTGCCGCCTCGCGTCCGAGCTTTTTGAGCTCGCAACAGCCGGCGACCGCGAGCGGCAGGTTGCCTGAATCGATGGCCCGGGCGACGCTCACCTCGAGCGCGCGGGCCCCGCTTTCGGCGACGCCGAGCGCGCCGAGCAGCCGACCCGTGATCAAAAGCCCGAGCGCCCCGCTGGGCTCGCTTTTGACCAGCGCAGCAGCCCAGCGCAGGGCCGCCTCCGCCTCGTCTGCGAGCGCGAGCGTCAGCGCCCGATCAGCGGGGTTTTCGAGGCCCGACATGGGGGCATCGGTGACGGCGGGCATGCTTTCGCCCAGAGACTACCACGGGACACAAAGCCCCGTCGCCGACGCGCTCACCGTAACACTACGGTGTCAATCTTCGGAATCCGAGCGTTCCGGCTCGGGCCGGCTCCACGCCCCTGGTTCCCGCGAGCGCGCCAGAGCGACACTCATCGCATCGGCAGTCGCGCCGACCAGGGGCACCACGGTCGGATAGTCCATGCGCGTCGGGCCGATGATGCCCACCGCTCCGCCCGGTTGTCCGTCTTCCCCGCTGTAGGGCGCAGCAATCACGCTCACCGGAAAGCCCATCGCCGCGTTGGTCTCTTCCCCGAGGAAAACCTGAACCCTGCTCGACTCCAGCGTCCGGTCGAGCAGGCTGAGCAGCCGACCGCGTTCGTCGAGTGCGTGCATCAGCTCACGCATGTGCTCGGAGCTCGCAAACTCGGGCCGGCTGAGCAAGCGCGACTGCCCTTCGACCACGAGCTCCGGACTGCGATCGACGTGCTCGAGCGCTGCATTCATCAGCGACCTTCCGAGATTGCGCAGCGACTGAAGCTCGTCACGGCGTTCCTCGAAGCTCTTCCGGAAGTGATCGCGAACCGCCACCAGAGTGCGGCCGTCGATCGCCTCCTCCAGCAAGTTGTGCACGCGCTCGAGCTCGCCCTCGCTGAGCGGCTTGTCGACGGTGATGAAACGATTTTCGACCGTCCCATCCGAAAGCACGAGCACGCTCAGGAGCTCGCTGGGCCGGATCGCAATGAACCGGACCTTGAGCAAGGTTCGATTCTCGACCCGTGAACGCACGAGCACCGCTGGTGAATTGGTCAGCTCGGAGAGGCGCTTGCCGGTCTCGCGCAGAATGTCGACGCCCGGCGGCAGATCGGTGAACCAGTCGCGAATCTGCGTCGTCTCGTCGTCGGATAGCTGGCGTACTCGCATCAGCGCGTCCACGAACAGCCGAAACGCGGCCTCGGTAGGAACGCGGCCCGCTGATGTGTGCGGTTGTGCGAGGTACCCCGCATCTTCGAGGTCCGCGAGGACGTTTCTAATCGTCGCCGGCGACAGGTCGAAGCCGTACTTCTTCGTCAGCGTACGGCTCCCCACGGGCTCGCCCGCGGCGATGAACTCGGTCACCACCGCGTACAGGACCTGCCGTGCGCGCTTGGTGAGGGGGGGCACGAATACAAGTCTACGCGCGCGAGCCTCGCCCTCAACCGTGGAAAGCCGGCGCCGGGCTGGAACGCCCCGAACCGGGTTCCCGGAATTTCGCCGAGGCTACCCGCCGCCCTGCGAATTCCTTGACAGTTTTTCGGGAGGCCAGGATGATGGCTCGGGCTCGTAAACTTTTGCCCGGAGGCGACGTGGCCGCCACGCTCTTATGCGTCGATGACAGCAAGACGATGCGGAAGGTGCTGGAGATCACCTTCGCGGGGGAGAACTATCGAACCGTGCTCGCCGAGAGCACCGAGGACGCCCTCGGCAAGCTGCGCTCGGAGAAGCCTGCCGTTGCGCTGATGGACGCCAACCTGGGAGCCCAGAGCGGTTACGACCTGTGCCAGCAGATCAAGCGTGAAGCACCGCAAGTAGGGGTAATCATTCTAGCCAGCAAGCAGCAGCCGTTCGACAAGGCCCGGGGAGCCACGGTCGGCAGCGACGACTTCATCGACAAGCCGTTCGACACACAGCAGCTGATCGACAAGGTCGCCGCGGTGCTGCGCCGCGTCGCCGAGGGCGCGCGTGCTCCTGCAGCAGCTGCGGCTGCTCCGGTAGCTGC
>Ga0111539_10001809_pt1 | contig 28474 bp, 23 predicted proteins | sample RhiMethybrSRZTD1_FD_79667 | JGI IMG/M metagenome (GOLD analysis project Ga0111539, IMG submission 79667) | Populus rhizosphere microbial communities from Tennessee, USA - Rhizosphere MetaG P. TD hybrid SRZTD1 (version 2) (version 2) | ecosystem: Host-associated > Plants > Roots > Rhizosphere >...
AGGCGCTGTCCATATGATCGAGATCTTCAAGACACCCAACTACAACTTCATCGGCCGGCGCCGCTGGGCCTACCTCGTCTCGCTGGTGATCATGGTGATCGGTCTCGGCTCGCTGGCCACCCGGGGCCTGAAGTACGACATCGACTTCACGGGCGGCTCGCTGGTGCAGGTCCGGTTCGAGAAGACGCCGGCCATCGCCGACGTCCGTCGGGCGCTGAGCCGGATCAACCTGGGCGACGCCATCATCCAGGAGTTCGGGACCTCGCGCGAATACATCATCCGGGTGTCGCTGGGTGCGGCCGGCGCCTCCGAGGAGCTCGGTCCCAAAATCGAGAAGGCGCTGGCGGCCGAGCCGGTCCTGGGCAAACCGGAAATCCGACGGGTGGAGTTCGTGGGGCCGCAGGTCGGGCGCGACCTCCAGTGGCAAGCCGTGCAGGCGGTGCTCTACGGGCTGATCGGCATCCTCGTCTACATCGCGTGGAGCTTCAAGAGCGTCCGGGGCGGGGTTGCCGCCATCGTGGCGGTCTTCCACGACGTCATCGTCTGCCTGGGGGCGCTCTCGATCGCCGGGCGCGAGTTTTCGCTGCCGGTGCTGGCCGCGCTGCTGACGATCATCGGCTACTCGGTCAACGACACGATCGTGGCCTACGACCGGCTGCGGGAGAACCGCGCCAAGCTGGGCACCCGGGGCAAGACCTTCGCCCAGCAGATGAACGACGCCATCAACCAGACGCTGTCGCGGACCATCCTGACCGCGCTCACGGTCTTCCTCTCCACGGCCATCCTCCTGTTCTTCGGCGGCAAGACGCTGGAAGACTTCGCCTTCGTCCTGTTCATCGGGGTGATCACCGGGACCTACTCGACCATCTATGTCGCCGGGGCGATCGTCGTGGACTGGACGACGTGGGTCGAGGGGCGCATCCGGCGCGGGAAAAAAGCGGTGGCGAAAGCGTGAGGGGCGCGTAAAATCATATGATTACACAGAGGGTTAGACCGGGTGACCGAGCTTTCGACGCTGATCGAGGAGATCCCCAAGTATCAGCCGGGCGCCGACCTGGCGTTGCTCGAGCGCGCCTACCGATTCTCTGAGGTCTCCCACCAGGGTCAGCAGCGGGCCTCCGGCGAGCCGTACCTTTCCCACCCCCTCGAGGTCGCCAGCCTTCTCGTAGGCTTCAAGATGGACGTCACCACGGTGACGGCCGGCCTGCTCCACGACGTCCTGGAAGACACCGCCGCCACCAAGCAGGACCTCGAGCGCGAGTTCGGCAAGGAGATCGCCGAGCTGGTGGACGGCGTCACCAAGATCGGCAAGCTCGCGTTCTCCTCCCGTGAGGAGCGGCAGGCCGAGAACTTCCGCAAGATGCTGGTGGCGATGGCGCGCGACCTGCGCGTCCTGATGATCAAGCTCGCCGACCGGCTGCACAACATGCGGACCCTCGACTATCTGCCGACCGAGAGGGCGCGCAAGGTGGCGCAGGAGACGCTCGACATTTACGCGCCATTGGCTCACCGGCTCGGCATGGCCAAGGTCAAGGCCGAGCTGGAGGATCTGGCCCTGCGCTCGCTTCAGCCGGATGACTACCTCGAGCTGCAGCGCCGGGTGGCCAAGCGCCGCCTCGAGCGCGAGGCCGACATCAACCACGCCATCGCCATCCTCGAGCAGAAGCTCTCCGAGGTGGGCATCGAGTCGCAGATCCGCGGTCGCCCCAAGCACTTCTTCTCGATCTGGAAGAAGATGCATGATCAGGGCCGGGAGTTCGACGAGATCTACGACCTCACCGCGGTCCGGGTGATCACCAACTCGGTCCGGGACTGTTACGGCACGCTGGGCGTGGTGCACTCCTTGTGGAAGCCGGTGCCCGGGCGCTTCAAGGACTTCGTCGCGATGCCCAAGGTCAACATGTACCAGTCGCTGCACACGACGGTCATCGGGCCCAAGGGCGATCCGGTGGAGATCCAGATCCGCACCTGGGAGATGCACCGCATCGCCGAGGAAGGCATCGCGGCCCACTGGCTCTACAAGGAGAAGAAGTCGGGCAAGGACCGCATCGACGACTCGCTGGTCTGGCTGCGCCAGCTGCTGGAGAACCAGCAGGACACCAACGACCCCGCCGAATTCCTGGACAGCGTCCGCGTCGACCTCTTCCCCGACGAGGTCTACGTCTTCACGCCCAAGGGCGACGTCAAGGCGCTGCCGGAAGGTTCCACGCCGATCGACTTCGCCTACGCCGTGCACACCAAGGTGGGCGAGCACACCGTGGGCTCCAAGGTGAACGGCAAGCTGGTCCCCCTGCGCACGCCCCTGCGCCAGGGCGACATCGTCGAGATCGTCACCTCGCCGAACCAGCATCCGAGCCGCGACTGGCTCAAGATCGTCAAGTCCTCGCGGGCTCGCTCCAAGATCAACCAGTGGCTCAAGGTCGAGGAGCGCGTCCGCTCCATCGAGCTGGGCCGCGAGATGTTCGAGCGCGAAGCCAAGAAGTACCGACTCAATCCGACGAGCTTGCTGGGGGGCGACGACTTCAAGAAGGTTGCCGCCGACCTCGGCTACGCGACGGCCGACGACCTGCTGGCCGCGGTGGGCTACGGCAAGGCCAGCGCGCACCAGCTGCTCAACCGTCTCGCGCCCGCGGCCATGCTGGAGCCGCTCGAGCAGCGGCCCCGGCCGGCCGACACGCGGCCGCGCACCGAGCAGGGCGTGCGGATCCGCGGCGTCGAGGATCTGCTGGTGCGGTTCGCCAAGTGCTGCAACCCGCTGCCGGGCGACGCGATCGTCGGGTTCATCACGCGGGGCCGCGGCCTGACCGTGCACGCCCGCGATTGCCTGACGGTGGTCAAGAGCGTGCTCGATCGCGAGCGGCTCATCAGCGTCGAGTGGGACGTGGAGGAGCCCGCCACTCGCCCGGTCCGGATCGCGGTCTATATCGGGCGCGATCGCCCGGGGTTGCTCTCCGAGATCACCGGCGCCATCTCCTCCCGCGACGGCAACATCACCAAGGCCGAGGTCACGGTCACCGACGACCGCCGGGGCATCAACAACTTCGTGGTCGAGGTCGCCGACCTAGTCCAGCTGCAGGCGATCATGGGCGCGATCCGGGAGGTTCCGGACGTGATCAACGTAGAGCGCGTCCGCGGCTTGTAAATCCGGGGCCGACGATAACGGCCCATCTCCGTCGTTGCCTCAGTCGGGCCGCCCTGCGACGTGGCCGGGCCACGTCTCGGGCGTCCCTTCCTTCGGCGCCTAGGATCTGGACCGTTCTCGTCCCCCCGTCTCTCCCTTGGCGGCCATCCGATCTCATTTAGAGGGGGAGATGACACGGAAGCAGTTCGAGGTGTTGGTGGAGAAGGCGCTGAGGACGTTGCCGGCGCCGTTCAAGGACAAGGTGGCGAATATCGCCGTTGTGGTGGAGGACTGGGCGGACGACGAGACGTTGGAGGAGATGGGGATCGAGCCGCCCGACACCCTCTATGGTTTGTACCGGGGGGTGGACATCACGCAGCGGGATTCGACGTACGGCAATGTCCTGCCGGACGTCATCACCATCTATCAGGGGCCGATCGAGGAGGATGCGGCGGACCAGCGGGAGATGGCCGAGATCGTGCGCGAGACCGTGATGCACGAGCTTGGCCACTACTTCGGCCTGGATGACGACACGATGCACCGCATCGAGGACGGCGAGGACTAGGCTGCTCGACTGGGGCCGCGAGATCTGCGGCGATCTGGCGACGGCCGACCGTCGCGAGTGGCTCTGCACCAATGGTCTCGGCGGCTTCGCGTCCGGTACGGTGGCGGGCGGCCTGGCCCGTCGCTACCACGGGCTGCTCGTCGCCGCCCTGCAGCCGCCGCTGGGCCGCACCCTCGTCGTCGCCAAGCTCGAAGAGGACGTCGAGTACGGCGGCGCCGGCCACGCGCTTTCCACCAACCGCTGGGCCGACGGCACGGTCGCGCCTCACGGCTACCGAGACCTCGAGCGCTTCCGCCTCGAGGGCACCACCCCGGTGTGGACCTACGCCTGCGCCGACGCGCTCCTCGAAAAGCGAGTGTGGATGGAGCCCGGCGCGAACACGACGTACGTCACCTATCGAGTCCTCCGGGCCGCGGGGCCGTTGACTCTCACCCTGCGCGCGCTCGTGAACTACCGCGACTATCACGCCACCACCCGCAGCGACGGCTGGCGGATGGGGGTGACGGCGGTGACCGGCGGTCTCCGCGTGGTCGCCTTCGAGGGCGCGCACGCCGTGTCGATCCTGGCGCCGGGCGCGGAGGCGCGCGCCGAGCACACCTGGTACCGCGGCTTCGCGCTGGCCCGCGAGCACGAGCGCGGCCTGGATGCCGAGGACGACCACCTGCACGCCGGGACCCTGCGCACCACGCTGGGTCCCGGCGCCGCACTCACCGTCGTGATCTCGACCGAGGCGGCGCCGTCGACCGACGGCGAGGCCGCCTGGACCCGCCGCGCCGCGCACGAGGCGGATCTGCTCGCGCGCTGCACGGCCGCCTGGCCCGGCGCCGTGCAGGCGCCCGCCTGGATTCGCCACCTCGTGCTGGCCGCCGACCAGTTCGTCGCGCGCCGACCGCTGCCCGACGAGCCCGCGGGCATGACGGTCATCGCCGGCTATCCGTGGTTTGGCGACTGGGGCCGCGACACGATGATCGCGCTGCCCGGCCTGGCGCTGACCACGGGGCGTCCCGAGCTGGCGGCTCGCGTGCTGCGCACCTTCGCGCGCTTCGTCGACCGCGGGATGCTGCCGAACCGCTTCCCCGACGGCAGCGATGCCCCCGAGTACAACACGGCGGACGCCACGCTCTGGTGGATCGAGGCGATTCGTGCCACGCACGCCGCCACCGGCGATCTCGGGTTGCTGAAGGAGCTATGGCCCGTGCTCGAGAGCGTCGTGGAGTGGCACCGCCGCGGCGCGCGCCACGGGATCGGAGAAGATCCGGGGGACGGGCTGCTGCGGGCAGGGGAGCCCGGCGTTCAGGTCACGTGGATGGACGCCCGCGTCGGGGACTCGGTCGTCACGCCCCGCATCGGCAAGCCGGTCGAGATCAACGCGCTCTGGTACAACGCGCTCGCCGCGATGGCCGGTTTCGCGCGCGCGCTCGAGCGGCCGCATGATCCGTGGGAAGCCGCGGCCGAGCGCGTTCGTCGCAGCTTCGCCCGCTTCTGGTGCGAGGCCGCAGGATACTGCTACGACGTGGTGGACGGGCCCGACGGCGACGACGCCGCGCTGCGGCCGAACCAGATCTTCGCCCTCTCGCTGCCCGAGAGCCCGCTGCCGCCCGAGCAGCAGCGCCGCGTGGTCGACGCCTGTGCGCGCCACCTGCTGACGTCGTACGGGCTGCGCAGCCTCGCGCCCGGCCATCCGGCGTATTGCGCGTCCTGCCACGGCGCGCCGCTGGCGCGGGACGGTGCCTATCACCAGGGCACGGTGTGGGGCTGGCTGCTCGGACCGTTCGCGCTGGCCCACGCGCGCGTGTACGGAGATCGCGCCGCAGCGCTCGCGTTGCTCGAGCCGATGCGCCACCACCTCGACGACTACGGCGTCGGCTCGATCGCGGAGATCTTCGACGGCGCCGCGCCGTTCCTGCCGCGCGGCTGCCCGGCGCAGGCGTGGAGCGTCGCGGAGACGCTCCGGGCGTGGCAGGCGCTCGCCGGCGGAACACCGCCGCGTGGCGCCCGCCGTCGTATGTCCCGCCGCTCGTAGACCCTATCCCTCGCGGTCGCCCTGTCAGGCCCCACTGCCAAGCTGTTATAGCTGTGCGCTGTAAGTTTAGGCTTGACAGGTGGTTTCAATATTCTTTACTGTTTCAGCAGATGCTGAAAGAGGCAGGGCAAGAGAAACATGCTCAAATCTGCGGAGATTCGGCGACAGGCGGCCCAGCGCCTCCGGGAGCTGTTTCCCCGCGCCCGAGGCTGGGAGGAGAGTACCGACGTCCGCCTGGGCAACCAAACCGCGGATTTGGTGGTCCGCTTCAAGCTCGGCGAGCACGAGCAAACCATGGTGGTTGACGTGACTCCGCTCGGCCAGCCGCGGCAGATTCGTGCAGCGGTGACCAAGCTCGCGGACGCCCGCCGGGCCCTGCCGGCCGCCTATCCCGTAGCCGCCTCCGTCTACATCGGCCCTCAGAGCGCCCGGATCCTCAAGGACAACAACCTCGGGTTCGTCGACCTGTCCGGCAACAGCTATCTGGCCTTCGAGCACGTGCTGATCGACCGGGCCGGCAAGCGCAACGTGCGGCCTTCCACCCGTCCGCTCCGCTCGCTCTTTGCGCCGCGCGCCACGCGAGTGGTGCGCGCGCTGCTCGCCGAGCCCGGACGGGCCTGGCGGCTCGAGGAGCTGGGCCGCGCGGCCGAGGTGAGCCTCGGCCACTCGCACAACGTCGTGAAGCGCCTGGAGGACCTGCGCTGGCTGGAGCGCGACGGCGCCCAGCGCATCCAGCTCACCAAGCTCGCCGATCTTCTCGAGGCGTGGGTCGAGTCCTACACGTACCGCAGCAACGAGATGGCCTCCTACTTCGTCCCCGAGCGGGTGACGCGGCGGCTGATGGCCGATCTCGCCCGTGCGGCCGTCAGCGAAGGCCGCCGGTACGCGTTCACCCTCGGTGCGGGCATTTCACTGGTCGCGCCGCCCGCGAAGCTGGGAGCCGTGCACTGCTATCTGGACGGCGATCCGGCGCCCATCGCGGCCGCGCTCGGCCTGCACCCGGCCGGCGAGGCCGACGGCGCCCTGCACCTGCTCTCGCCCTACGACCCCGGAGTCTTCTACGGCCTGCTCGACAAGGCGGGCCTGAAAGTCGTGTGCCTGCCGCAGCTCTACGCCGACCTCATGCACTGGGACCGGCGGGGCCCCGAGCAGGCCGAGCACCTGCGGCGCGAAGCGATGGGCTACTGATCACGAAAACGAAGGGAGGTGAACGACTCCATGGCGAAGAAGAAGGCGGCCAAGAAGAAGAAGAAGTAAGGCTGCGGTGACGTGGTCGCACGTCGCGGCACGGAGGAGGTGAGATCGGTCATGGCGAAGAAGAAGAAGGCGGCCAAGAAGAAGAAGAAGTAAGCACGTGGCAGTGGCAGGTGGGGGGTGGCGGCCTCCCACCTTACCAATCGGGAGGGGGCACTGCCCCCTCCCGTTTGTGCTTAAATGACCTTCGTGACTTTGCCCGCCTTGAGACAGCGGGTGCACACTCGAACCCGGGTGGGCTTCCCCCGCATCAGTGCCCGCATCGAGACGAGATTGGGCAGCCAGCGCCGCCGCGTCAGCTTGTGCGCGTGACTGACCGTGTTGCCGACCGAGGGATGCTTGCCACACACATCACAACGCTGCGCCATTGCGACTCCTTGGGCCGGAATTCGGGACGACCGGGCCAGCACGTTTGTATAGCACGATGACTCCGGTGAGGCAAACCGGGCCCCCGGCGGCGCCGGCCACCGGCCTGGCCACGCCGCTGCAGTACGTCAAGGGCGTCGGGCCCCAGCGCGCAAAGCTGCTGGCCAAGAAGGACCTTGCGACCGTCGAGGACGCGCTCTTCCTCATTCCCCTCCGTCACGAGGACCGCACGCGCCTCACGCCCCTGGGCGCTATCCAGCCGGGCCAGGTCGTCACCTGCGCCGGCACCATCGCCGGCATCAGTCCCCCGCCGCCGGGCCGGATGCGCGCCCCCCTGGTGCTGCTCCTGCGCGATGCCAGCGGCTATGGCACTGCCACTCTCTTCGGGCGCGGCTTTCTCACCCGCGTGCTGCAGCGCGGCCAGAAGCTGATCCTGCACGGGCGCGGGGCGCGCTACCGCGACAAGGTCAGCCTTCAAGTTAAGGACTGGGAGCTGGTCGACTCTGGCGACGACGAGCCGATCCACGCCGGCGCGCTGGTGCCCGTCTACTCGACGACCGAGGGGCTGCCGCAGCGGGCGCTGCGGTCCCTGATGTGGCGACTCGTCGAGGCTTTCGCCGGCGACGTCCCCGAAACGCTGTCTGAGGCGGTGCGGCGTCGGCGCAACATCACGACGCTGCCCGAGGCGCTCCGCAGCGCCCACTTCCCGGCGAGTCAGGACGCCCTCGACGCGGCCCACCGTCGCCTGGCCTACGAGGACTTCCTCCTGCTGCAGCTCGGCCTGGCGATTCTGCGCTCGCGCACGACGCGCGAGCGGGGCGTTGCGATGAATCCCGCGGGCCGGCTCGTGAGCGGGCTCCGCGGCGCATTGCCGTGGGCGCTGACCGGTGCGCAGGAGCGGGTGTGGAACGAGATCCGTCGCGACATGGCCGCGCCGCATCCGATGCACCGGCTGCTGCAAGGCGACGTCGGCTCCGGCAAGACGATCGTGGCGGCGATGGGCGTGTTGACCGCGATCGAGGCGGGCTATCAGGCCGCCCTGATGGCCCCTACTGAGATCCTGGCCGAGCAGCACCTCATGACCTTCCAGCGGCTGCTGGAGCCGCTGGGGGTGCCGGTGACGCTGCTGACCTCTGCGCTCAAGGGCCGCGAACGGACCGCGCGCCGCGCCGCCGTTGCGGCCGGCGAGGTGGGCTGCGTGGTCGGCACCCACGCCCTGGTCCAGGAGCGCGTGGAGTTCAAGCGGCTGGGCTTCGTCGTGGTGGACGAGCAGCACCGCTTCGGGGTCGCCCAGCGCGCGCGTCTGAAGGCCAAGGGTGAGCATCCCGACGTGCTGGTGATGACGGCCACGCCGATTCCGCGCACGCTGGCGCTCACGCTGTACGGCGACCTCGACGTCAGCGTGCTCGACGAGCTGCCGCCCGGGCGCAAGCCGATCGTCACCGTGGCCCGCACCGACAGCCGCCGGCCGCAGATCTACGACTTCCTGCGCGAGCAGGTGGCCGGCGGTCGCCAGATCTACGTCGTCTATCCGCTCATCGAGGAATCCGAGCTGATCGACCTCAAGGCCGCCACCGACATGGCGGTGCAGCTGCAGAAGGAGGTCTTCCCCGAGCTCGTGGTCGGTCTGCTGCACGGGCGGCTGTCCTTCGACGACAAGGACGCGATCATGCGGCGCTTCAAGGCCGGCGAAATCCACGTCCTCGTCTCCACCACGGTGATCGAGGTCGGCATCGACGTCCCCAACGCCTCCGTCATGCTGATCGAGCACGCCGAGCGCTTCGGTCTCTCGCAGCTCCATCAGCTGCGCGGCCGCGTGGGGCGCGGACCGTGGAAGTCGTACTGCATTCTGCTGACGAACGGCAAGCTCGGCGAGGACGCGGAGCGGCGGGTGCGGGCGATGGTCGAGACCAACGATGGCTTCAAGCTCGCCGAGGTCGATCTGGAGCTGCGCGGGCCGGGCGAGTTCTTCGGCACGCGCCAGTCGGGGCTGCCCGAGTTCCGGGTGGCCGATCTGCTGCGCGACGCCGCGATCCTCGAGGAGGCGCGGCGTGACGCGCTCACCATCATCGCGGCCGATCCCGAGCTGCGCGCGCCCGAGCACCGGGGGCTGCGCCAGGCTTTGCTGGCGCGGTGGCGTGGCAAGCTCGCGCTGGCCTCCGTCGGCTAGTGGTTCTCGTGAGCCGTGGTGGCGCCGGGCGTCGGGCGGCGCGGCGGGCCCCAGGGCCCCAGGCGCGCCAGCACGGCTCGCCTGTCGCCGTAAGCCGCTCGGGGCTCGGCTCGCTCGGGCCCCCCATCCCCCAGCGGGGGTTGGGGCGAGGCCTCTTCGAGTTGTTGGCGGCTCGCTCGCCGAACCCCGAGCGGCAACGGCGACGACGGCTCGCCGTGATGGCGCGCCCGGGGCCCTGGGGCCCGCCGCGCCGCCCGACGCCCTCCGTCATCACGCTTCACGAGGATCACTAGCCGTGCGGATTCTCGCGGGTGAGTTGAAGGGGCGACGCCTGACTACACCGCGTGGCGACACCACGCGGCCGACGGCGGATCAGGTGCGAATCGCGCTGATGGATACGCTGATGCCCCGGCTGGGCGGCGCTCGCTTCCTCGATCTATTCGCCGGGGCCGGCGGGGTGGGTTTGGAGGCGCTGTCGCGGGGGGCGGCGCACGCGACGTTCGTCGAGCGTGACGGGCAGGCCATTGCCGCGCTGCGCGAGAACGTCAAGGCGCTCGACGTCGCTGCGCTCGTCTCCGTGCGGCGGGGGGACGTGTTGCGCGAGCTGCCGGGCCTGCTTGCGAGCGGGGAGCGGTTCGACATCGTGTTTCTCGATCCGCCATACGACGCGGGGCTGGTGGAGACGACGCTCGAGATGCTCGGTGGGGGCGGGCTCATGCTGCCGGATGCGCTGGTGATTGCGCAGCACTTCACCAAGCGGGGGCCGGCACCGATCATCGGTCGGCTGGGCAGCTTCCGGACCCGGCGCTTCGGCGAGACGACGCTGACGTTTTACCGCGCCGGCTGACGCGCCGCGTCGCCTTGACTTCGTGCGGACGCGGCGGCTACGATGCTTCGTTCGATCGCCGAGCGAAGGAGCGAAGCCGTGGCCAAGCGCGTCGTGTACCCCGGAATGTTCGATCCGATCCACAACGGTCACGTCGACGTCATCCAGCGGACCCTCGCCATCTTCGACGAGGTGATCGTGGCGGTGGTGGCCAACCCCTCCAAGCAGCCGCTGTTCACCGTGGCACAGCGGCTGGAGATGATCGACGAGGCCACCGCCGGGCTGGGGCTGGGCACGCACTTCCGCATCGTGGCCTTCGACGGCCTGCTCATCGACCTGGTGGCCCGCGAGCGCGCGGATTGCATCGTGCGCGGCATCCGGGCGGTGTCGGACTTCGAGTACGAGTTCCAGATGGCGCTCATGAACCGCAAGCTGCGCTCCACCGTGGAGACGGTGTTCCTCATGCCGCACGAGAAGTACACGTACATCTCCTCGCGCCTCATCAAGGAGGTGGCCAGCTTCGGCACCTCGGTGGCCGGCATGGTGCCGACCATCGTCGAGAAGCGGCTGACCGAGAAGTTCCCACCTCGCTGATCCGGGCTTTCGGCCCGACGACAGACAAAGGAGCTCGACGTGGCACTCGCTGATCGCTTGAAGACGCTTGCCCCCTCCGCGACCCTCGCCGTGCAGGCGAAGGCCAAGGAGTTGCGGGCCCGCGGTGTGGACGTGATCTCCTTCGGGGCGGGGGAGCCCGACTTCGACACGCCCCAGCGCATCAAGGACGCCGGAGTCGAGGCCATGCGGCGCGGCCAGACGAAGTACACCGAAGTCGGCGGCGTGCCCGAGCTGCGGGCGGCGATCTGCGGCAAGCTCAAGCGTGACAACGGCCTGGCCTACGAGCCGGCCGACATCCTGGTCTCCGTCGGCGCCAAGCACACGCTCTTCAACCTGGTGGTGGCGCTCATCAACCCGGGTGACGAGGTGCTGGTGCCGAGCCCGTACTGGGTGTCGTACCCCGAGCAGGTGCAGCTGATGGGCGGCGTCGGGGTGCCGGTGGAGACCACCGAGGCGAGTGGCTTCGACCTCGATCCCGATCGGCTGCGGGCCGCGGTCACGCCGCGTACCAAGCTCATCGTGGTCAACAGTCCGAACAACCCGACCGGCGCCGTGTTCTCGCGGGCCGCGCTCGAAGCCGTGGCGCGCCTGGCCGTGGAACGAGATCTGTGGGTCGTCTCCGACGAATGCTACGAGGCGCTCACCTTCGAGGGCCGTCACGTGTCAATCGCATCGTTCGGCCCCGAGATCAAGGCCCGCACGATCGTGGTCAACACCTGCTCGAAGGCGTACGCCATGACCGGCTGGCGGATCGGCTACGCCGCCGGGGATCGTACGCTGATCCGCGCCATGACCGACGTGCAGAGCCAGGTGACCTCGAACCCGTCGTCCATCGCGCAGTGGGCGGCGGTGGAGGCCCTCGCCGGCACGCAGGACGAGGTCGCGAAGATGGCGGGCGAGTTCGACCGGCGGCGGCGCCTGATCGTCGCCGGGCTCAACGCGCTGCGCGGGGTGTCGTGCATCATGCCGAAGGGCGCGTTCTATGCCTTCGCCAACGTCTCGGGCTTGTTCGGGCGGACCTGGCGCCGGAGCGAGGGCGCCATCGCGCTGAAGACCTCGCTCGACGTCACCAGCTTCCTCCTCGAAGAGGCCCGGGTGGCGGTCGTGCCGGGCAAGGACTTCGGCTCCGATGCGCACATCCGCATGTCCTACGCGACCAGCGACGCGCTGATCAGCGACGGGCTCGCCCGCATGAAGGCGGCGATCGCCACGCTGGTGTGATCGACGTCCCGGCGGCCGCCCTGGATGCCGCCACCGCGGCCCGCGTCACGCTCGTCATCGGTGTCGTCGACGCCGGCAAGACGACGCTGGTGACGCGCCTGGCCGCCGCTCTCGCCTCACCGGGCGACCTCATGGGTGTGGTGGACGCCGACCTCGGCCAGTCCGATATCGGTCCACCGACCACGGTGGGCCTGGGCCTGGTCCACGGCGCCATCGATCGACTCGACCAGGCCGAGGTCGTGGCCCTCGAGTTCCTCGGCGTCACCTCGCCCGCGCACTGCCTGCGCCAGACCGCGAGCGCGACCGCGCGGCTGGTGAAGCACGCGCTCGAGATCGGCTGCCGGCGCGTGCTCGTGAACACCTCCGGCCTCGTCGAGGGTAATCTGGGCCGCGCGCTCAAGCGATTCAAGATCGAGTGCGTGGCGCCCGACCTGCTCATTGCGCTCCAGCGTGACGCCGAGTGCGAGGCTCTCTTGAGCTCCTGTGCCGACGCGACGCAGGTCGCCATCGTTCGGCTACCTGCCGGCGCCCCGGTTCAGCGATCGGCCGTCGCGCGTCGACGTCATCGCGAGCGCGCGCTGGCCCAGCACCTCGCCGGCGCCGTTCCGGTCAGCTTTGACCTCAGCCGTGTCGATCTTCGTCCTGCGCCGGAAGGAAGCGGCCTGGCCGTGATCGAGGTCGTGGGCGCGCTGGCGGGTCTGGTCGGACGCGAGGGGTGGACGCTCGGCCTGGGCTGGGTCGGAGCCGTCGATCTTGGAGGGGCACGGTTAACCGTCGAGACGACGGTCGACGCGAGCCGAGTGACGGCGATCGCGATCGGGCGGGAGCGCTTCCGGGCGGCGTGAGTCCGCGGCGGGCGTGTCACGCGTGGCCGGGGCACGCGACGACAGGCCCGCCGCGGTAGCCGTTACTTTGTCTTCGTGCTCGGCGTGGTGGTGTCGGCCGGCGGCGTCGTCGTGGTCGACGGCGGCATCGTGGCCGGGGGAGCGGTCGGCGGCACGGTCGACGGCGAAGCTGACGGCGCACGGTCCGCCGGACGCTCACCCACGCGGTCGGTCTTGGATTCCGAGCATGCAGTCAGGAGGCCCGCGCTGAGGGTCAGCGCGCAGAGGCCCGTGAGTAGCTTTTTCATCGGATATCTCCTCTGTGTGGGGGTTTGCGAACGCGCAAACGCCTTTGAAAGATTGCAACCGACATGCCGCCGTCTTGACAGGCTCAGGCACAACCATTACCAATGCGGGTGATCCGAAAGGAGAGACGTCAATGAAGCTCGAAGGCGAGTACGAAGTCCCAGCACCTCGCGCGAAAGTCTGGGATGCATTCCAGGATCCGAGTGTGCTGCAAAAAGCGATCCCTGGTTGCGAGAAGCTCGAGGCTATCGGGAACGATGAGTACAAAGCCACATTGAAGATCGGGATCGGCGGTGTAAAGGGAACGTTCGAGGGCAAGGTTCGGCTGTCCGACAAAAAGCCGATCGATTCTTACAAGCTGGCCGCCGAGGGCTCGGGCGGTCCCGGGTTCATCCGCAGTGACACCCTCATCACGCTGACCGACAGCGGCAGCGGCACGAAGGTCGCGTATACCGCCGACGTGCAGGTCGGGGGGCTGATCGCCTCCGTCGGGCAGCGCATGCTCGGCGGCGTGTCCAAGATGATGGCGGACAAGTTTTTCACCAGCATGAGCGAGCTGCTGCAGGCGTAGCCACCGGATGGCGTCCCGGTACCTCGAGCCCCGGCTGGAGCGCGCCTCCCGCGCCGACATGACGCGGCGGCAGCTCCGTCGCCTACGCGAGCAGGTCGCCCACGCCGCCCGGCACAGTCCGTTCTATCGACGCAAGCTTCGCGGACTGCGTCCCGATCCGGCGAAGCTCCGCACGCTCGACGATCTGCGCCGACTGCCGTTCACCACGAAGGACGAGCTGAAGGACAACCAGGCGGCGCATCCGCCGTGGGGTGACGTGCTCGCGGTGCCGTTCGCCGAGGTGCTCCGGGTGCATCTCACCTCCGCCACCACCGGCCGGCCGCTGGCGTTTCTCGACACGGCGGCGGACTGGTACGGCTTTTATCACTCGTACGCGCGATCACTCCACGCCTTCGGTGTGCGGAAGGCAGACATGGTCATGGCCGCCTTCTCCTACGGCCCGTGGATCGGCTACTGGAGCGGCTTCCACGCCGCGCAGGACCTCGGCTGTCTGGTCTATCCGGTGGGCGGACTCTCCACCGAGCAGCGGCTCGACGCGCTGCTGACCTATCCCATCACGGTGCTGGGCTGCACGCCGTCGTACGCGCTGTTCCTGGCCGAGGCGGCGGCCAAGAAGGGCGTCGATCTGGCCAAGGACACCAAGCTGCGGATCACGTGGCATACCGGCGAGCCCGGCGCGTCCATCCCGGCCACCAAGACGAAGATCGAGACGGCGTTCGGCGCCCGCGCCTACGATTTGCCCGGACTCACGGAGATCGCCGCCTGGGGCTTCGAGTGCGACGCGCGCGCCGGGCTCACGCACGTGCACGAGGACTACGTCTACCCCGAAGTGCTCGACGAGCAGGACCGACCGGTGAAGCCGGGCGAGCGTGGCGAGCTGGTATTCACGAGTCTCTATCGCAAGGCCATGCCGCTGCTGCGCTACCGCACCCGTGACGTCGTACAGCTGGCGGACCGGCGCTGTCCCTGCGGCCGCACGCTGGTGGCGTTCGAGGGCGGCGTGCTGGCGCGGCTGGACGACATGAAGAAGGTGCGCGGCATCATCGTCTACCCGCGACGCATCGAGGAACTGGTGCGGCCGCACCGCGACGTGGATGAGTTCCAGATCGTCTTCCGGCGCCGCGATGGCCTCGACGACATTCTCGTGCGGCTCGATCCTTCGCCGGCGCTGGCGCTCGATGAGCGGGCGCGGCTGGGGGAGGCGCTGGCCAAGGATCTGCAACTCGGGCTCGGCATCCGCGTCAGCGTCGAGGTTGGTGATCCTGGATCGCTTCCGCGGTGGGATCACAAAGCTCGGCGCGTCACGGACGAGCGCACTGAAGTGCCGTTCTAGTGCGGCCCGTGGCATTCGGTGTCGCCGAGCGTCGGGCCCGAAGGCCGCGGGCGCGCCCGCACGGCTCGCCTGTCGCCGTAAGTCGTTTTGAGTCCGGCTCGCTTCGGGCCCCCCATCCCCCAGGGGGGGCTAGGTCTTGGCCAGTTGAATCGTGGGCGGCTCGCTCGCCGGACTCGAAACGACTAACGGCGACGACGGCTCGCCGTGATGGCGCGCCCGCGGCCTTCGGGCCTGACGCTCGGCGGCACCGAACCCAACGGACGTCACTAGACCGGACCCTTTTTCAGGAGAGTGTTGCGTGAAGGCTGCGTACTTCAAGGAGCATGGTGGGAGCGACAAGATCGTCTATGGCGACTATCGCGATCCTGTGGCGGAGGCGGGGGAGGTTGTCGTGCGCGTGAAGGCGTGCGCGCTCAATGGCGTTGACATGCTGTTGCTCGATGGGCGGTTTCCGCCGCCGGAGGGGTTGCCGCACGTCAATGGGTGCGAGGTGGCGGGCACCGTCGAGACGCTCGGCGCGGCGGTCAAGGGTGTGGCGGTGGGGCAACGGGTGATCGTCTTTCCGGGTTTCTCGTGCGGCACCTGTGAGTTCTGTGTGCGGGGCGAGCGGACGCTGTGTCTGCGGTATGGGTATCTCGGGGCGCATAAGGATGGGGGGTACGCGGAGCGAGTGAAGGTGCTGGCGGGGAGTTGTCTGCCGTTGCCGGAGTCGGTGAGCTTTGAGGCGGGGGCGGCGTTGCCGTTGGCGTTTCTCACCTCGTGGCATGCGTTGCTGGTCAAGGCGGAGCTGAAGCCGGGACAGACGGTGTTGGTGCAGGCGGCGGGTAGTGGTATCGGGAGCGCGGCGATCCAGATCGCGCGGCTGATCGGCGCGCGGGTCATGACGACGGTCGGCAGCGACGACAAGATCGAGTTCGCCCGCGGGCTCGGCGCCGAGCACGTCGTCAACTACCGGACGCAGGACTTCGTCGAAGAGGCCAAGAAGTGGACGAACAAGCGGGGCGTCGACGTCGTCGTCGAGCACATCGGCGGCGAAACGTTCGAGCGGTCGAGCTACGCGCTCACCCGGCTGGGCACGCTGGTGTCGATCGGCTCCTCCGACACCCACTGGGGGCGGCTCGACCTGCGCCACGTGTACTCGAAGAACCTCCGGATCCTCGGGACCAATCTGGGCACGATCCTCGAGCTGCGCACGCTGCTCGACTACGTGGTCGACGGACGCCTGAAGCCGGTCATCGACCGCGCGTTCCCGCTGAACGACGCACGCCACGCGGTGCAGCACGTGCTCGACCGGAAGAACAAGGGCAAGGTTCTGCTGGTGCCGCAATGATCGCGTCATGACCCTGGCGCGCCTGCTGGAGCTGGCCGCCGCACGGCGGCCGTCCGCCGAGGCGGTGGTCGATGGCCCGCGCCGCCTGGACTACGCCACACTCCTGGCGCAGGCCACGAGCATCGGCCGCGCGTTCCGCCGACGCGGCGTCGCCCCCGGTGACCGGGTCCTCATCGCGCTGCGCAACCGCCTCGAGCATGTGCTCGCGTACTGGGCACTGCAGCTCATCGCCGCGGTGCCCACGCCCGTGAGCTTCCGCGCCGCCGCCGGCGAGATGCGCTACATGCTCGAGGACTGCGGCGCGCGGGTGGCGCTGCTGGAGGCCGACACCGCGCCGGCCGTCCTCGCCGCCGCCGCCGGCCGCGACGTGCAGCTGGTGTTCGTCGGTCGCGACGCGTCGCCCGAGGGCACGGTGCCGTTCGCCGATCTGATGGAGGCGGGCGACGCCGGGGACATCGGCCCGCGGCCAGCCGAGGGTGACCTCTCCCTGATCCTCTATACGTCGGGGACCACCGGACGTCCCAAGGGCGTACCGCGCACGCAGCGCAACCACTACGCCGGCGCCGTCGCGCAGGCGCTGCAGTGCGGCTATGCATGGGGCGAGCGCACGCTCGGCGTCATGCCGCTCTACCACACGATGGGCATCCACGCGCTTACCGGGATGGTGGCCGTCAACGGCTGCTTCGTCTGTCAGCCAGAATGGGACGCGCGCGCGGCGCTCACGCTCATCCAGCGCGAGCGCATCACCTCGCTCTATCTCATCCCCACGCTCTTCTACGACCTCGTGCACGCGCCCGAGCTCACGCGCGAGGCGGTCGAGTCGGTCACCCGGCTGGCGTACGCCGGCGCGCCCATGCTGGCGCCGCTGACCGAGGCGTGCGTGAAGGCGATTTCGCCGTCGATATTCGTCAACCACTACGGCTCCACCGAGATCTACACGTTCTCGATCCGGCCCGACGTTCACCTCAATCCCGGCAGCGCCGGCCGCCCGGGACTGCACTCCTCGCTGCGTGTGGTCAGCGCTTCGACCGAGCGCCGCGTGGGCCCGGACGAGATCGTGGCCCCCCAGGAGCGGGGCGAGATCATCGCCAGCCTGGACAGCGACGAGGCCTTCGCCGGCTACTGGCGGCGGCCCGACGCGGACGCGAAGGCGCTGCGGGACGGCTGGTACTTCACGGGCGACATGGGGTACGTCGATGCCGACGGGGAGCTGTTCGTCAGCGGGCGCGTCGACGACATGATCATCAGCGGCGGCGAGAACATCCATCCGGTCGAGGTCGAGGACGTCCTGGCCCGTCATCCCCAGGTGCGCGATGTCGCGGTGGTGGGCGAGCCCGACGCGCGCTGGGGGCAGCGGGTGGTCGCCTTCGTCGTGCCGGCGACGACCGGCCTCACGTTCGAGATGCTCGACGCCCACTGCCGGGCCAGCGCCGACCTGGCCGGCTTCAAGCGGCCGCGACGCGTCGTCCTGGTCCGCGAGATTCCCAAGACCGCGTCTGGCAAAATCTTGCGCCGCCTGCTCCGCGACGGCCAGTACTCGGAGATCACGACATGAGTGAATTCCTGAGAATCGAGCAGGCGGGCCCGGTGGCCACACTGTGGATCGACCGCCAGCCCAAGATGAACACGATGACGGTGGCGATGCGCAACGAGTTCCCCGACATCTTCCGGGGATTCGAGGCCTCCGACGCGGTGCGCGTCGTGGTGATTCGCGGCGCCGGCGGCAAGGCCTTCAGCGCGGGTGGCGACGTCGCCGAGTTCCTCACGCTGGCGCCGGCCGATCTGGAGGCGTGGGGCGACACGCTGACCGCGGCCGAGCGCTGCCGCAAGCCAGTCATCGCGGCCATCGACGGGTATACGATGGGGGCCGGCCTCGAGCTGGCGGTCGCCTGCGACCTCCGCATCGCCACGCTTCGGTCGGAGTTCGCGTTTCCCGAGGTGCGTCTGGGCATGATTCCCGGCAGCGGCGGCACGCAGCGCGCCCTGCGGCTGATCGGGATGACTCGGGCCAAGCTGTTCTTGATGACGGGCCAGCGCATTCCAGCGGCACGCGCCGAGGCCTGGGGGCTCATCACTCAGGCGGTGCCCGACGACGGCCTGGACGCCGCGGTCGGCGCACTGGCCACCGAGCTGGCGGAACGGCCGCCGCTGGCGCTGCGCACGCTGAAGATGGTGCTGAACCGCGGCGCCGACGCGCCGCTGGACACCGCACTGGAGCTGGAGCGCAAGGCCTACGCCTGGTTGCGCTCGACGCACGACTACGACGAAGGCGTTCGCGCGTTCCTCGACAAGCGGCCGCCGAAATACCAGGGGCGATAGTCACGTGATCGGAGGGAGATGACGATGGCGAAGGGGTCGTTCGGTCTCATCGTCGCCAACCGTGCGGTGGTGCTCGGCGCCATCAAGGCGCGTGACCTGCTGGATCAGGCCGAGCAGGCCGAGGCCAGCGGCGTGTTCGACTCGGTGTGGGTCGGCGACAGCCTGCTGGCCAAGCCGCGGCTGGAGTCGATCACGCTGCTCTCGGCGCTGGCCGGTGTCACGCGGCGCATGCGCCTGGCCGTCGGGTGCATGGCCACCTTCGTTCATCGCCACCCGGTGCTGCTGGCCCAGCAGTGGGCGAGCCTCGACGTGCTCTCCGAGGGCCGCGCGCTGCTCGCGGTCTGCCTGGGCGGTCCGGACAGCGCCAACGCCGCCCAGGCCGCGGAGCACGCGGTGATGGGCATCGCCTCCGGCGAGCGCGTCGAGCGGCTGGAGGAAGGCATCACCATTCTCCGCAAGCTCTTCGCCGAGCCGAGCGCCAGTCACGCCGGCCGCTTCTATCGGTTCGATCAGGTCGGCGTCTTGCCGCGACCGGTCCAGCAGCCGTGTCCGATCTGGATCGCGTCCAATCCGACCGCGCTGACCTGGAAGGGCGGCGCCAGCGCGTCCAGCGCGGCCGTCGAGCGTGGCCTGCGTCGCGTGGCGCGCTACGCCGACGGCTGGATGACCAACAAGCTGTCGCCCGACGAGTTCCGTCGCCAGTTCGGAATCATCCAGGGCATGGCGCGCGAGGAAGGTCGCGACCCGGCCGCACTCGGCAGCGCGCTCTATCACAACATCAACGTGAACGAGGACCGCCAGGCCGCGCTGGCCCAGTCCAAAGCCTTCCTGGACGCGTACTACACGGCAAAGTTCTCGCCGGAGTTCGTGGAGCAGTGGACCGTGGCCGGCGGCCCCAAGGAGTGCGCCGAGCAGCTGCGCGCCTACTTCGCGGCGGGGCTCGGCCACATGGCCCTGCGCCTGGCCTCGTGGGACCAGGCCGGTCAGCTCGCGCGCTTTCTCGGCGAGGTCGCCCCTGCGCTGTGAGCGCGGCGAGACTCGAGCGGTGAGATTCGAAAGGAGACGCTCTCGATGAAGGCAGTCCTCGCGCTGGTCCTCGTGCTCGCGGTCGTTGTGGGCTCTGCCAATGCGCAATCGTCGCCGGCGCCGGTGACCCTGCCGTTCTCGACGCTGGGCCAGGGCACCGCCTGGTATGTGTACGGCGCGACCATGGCCGAGCTCCTGCGCAAGACGCTGCCGGCCGGCTCCAACATCGACGTCAAGCCGTTCTCCGGGGGCGTCGGCAATCCGCGGCTGGTGGCCAAGAACGAGACACCGCTGGGATTGTCGTTCACGGTCACCAACCGCTGGGCGATGGAAGGCAAGGAAGGCTTCGACCCGAAGCTCGACAACCTGCGCGGCCTGGTGGGCGGGCTCGACACGTACTACCTCGTCACCATCGCCAGCAAGAAGCTCGATGTCGCCTTACTCGGCGACATCAAGGCGCGCAAGATCCCGCTGAAGCTCTACACGCTGCCGGTCGGCTCGCTGGGCGAGCTGGGGGCCAAGCAGCTGCTGCGCGAGTACGGCATGACGTACGAGGACATCAAGGGCTGGGGCGGCTCCACCACGCACCAGGGCTACAAGATCATCGTGGACGCCTTCAAGGACGGGCGCGCCGACCTCCTCATCGCGGTCGTCACCCCCAAGCACCCGTCGATCACCGAGATGGCGACCTTCAGTGAGATCAAGTTCATCCCGCTGGAGGCCGAGCGGGTGAAGGGGCTGGGGGCGCTGGGGTACGCCTCAGCCACCATGCCGCCCGAGACGTTCAAGGGGCAGAGCCAGCCCGTCCTGGCGGTGGGCTTTCCGACCGTCCTCATCACCAATGCCGCGTTGCCCGAGCCGATCGCCTACACGATCACCAAGACCGTGATCGAGAACAAGGAAGCGCTGGTGCGCGGCCACGCCGGGCTGGCCGACTTCGAGCCGCCGACGTCGTGGAAGGCCGAGAACGTCGGCGCGCCGCTCCATCCGGGCGCCGAGCGAGCCTATCGCGAGAAGGGGTGGATGAAATAGCGGCCGACTGGGTTTTCACCAACGGCCGGATCCTGACCCTCGACCGCGCCCGGCCGACCGCCGGCGCCCTCGCCGTGCAGGGCGAGCGCGTCGTCGCCGTGGGCGGCCCCCGCGACGTGCGCGGCTGGCGCGATCGCCGCACCCGTGTGATCGACCTCCGCGGTGCCACCGTCATCCCCGGTCTCGTCGACGCCCACGCCCACATGGATCGCGAGGGCCTGAAGCTGATCCATCCCTCGCTGGCCCGGTGCCGCTCGATCGCCGACGTGCAGATGCTGGTGCGCCGGCTGGCCGTGGGGCGCAAGCCGGGCGAGTGGATCGTGACGATGCCGCTCGGCGCGCCGCCGTTCTATCGCGACGTGCCGGCGTGCCTCGCCGAGGGCCGCTGGCCCACACGGGCCGACCTCGATGTCGCCGCGCCGGACAATCCCGTGTACCTGCGCGGCATCTGGGGCTACTGGAACAAGCCGCCCGTCTACTCCGTCGCCAACTCGGTCGCGTTGCGGCGCGCCGGGGTGACGCGTGACACGGTGCCGCCTCACGGCGTGGAGATCGAGCGCGACGCGGCCGGCGAGCCCACTGGCGTCTTCGTCGAGCGCAACCTCGTTCAGGTGCTCGAGTTCACGCTGATGCGCGACGTGCCGCGCTTCACTCACGCCGAGCGCCTGGCCGCGCTCGTCGAGTCGCAGCGTCGCTACGCGGCGCGCGGCGTCACCAGCGTCTACGAAGGGCATGGCATCGCGCCGGAGGTGCTCGCCGTCTACCGCGAGGCTCACGAGCGGGGGACCCTGCGCCTGCGGGCCACGCTGGCGGTCAGCCCCACGTGGGAGGGCCCCGTGGAGGCCGCCACCGCGCTGCGCGAGGTGGCCTCATGGGCGGGCGGGCGCGGGCTCGGCGACGATCGCCTGCGCGTGGCCGGCATCTGCCTGCACTACGGCGGCGATGCCGAGGTCGCGCGCCTGCTGCACGAGGCCCAGCCCTACACGGGGTGGGCGGGCTTCGTGGAGAGCGCCAACGCCCACGAAGCGTACGTGCTGCAGGCCACGCTGGCCGCGCGGCTCGGCGTGCGCGTCAACACGCTGGTGACGCGGTGCCTGCCCGAGGTGCTCGACGTCTGGGAGGCGGTCGCCAAGCAGCACCCCATTCGTGACCTGCGCTGGGTGCTGGTGCATCTGAACGGCGCCAATGCCCAGCAGCTGGCGAGGATCAAGCGGCTGGGCGCGGTCGCCACGACGAATCCCATCTCGTATCTCTGGCGCTCGGCCGCCGACGAGGTGGCGCGGCTCGGTGGCGCCGTCGACACGCTGCTGCCCCACAAGAGTCTGCAACGCCGGCGCATTCCCTTCGGCCTGGCCACCGACAACAAGCCGGCCGATCCGTGGGTGGCCTTCGTGGCCGTCGTCGCCCGCCGGGACATGACGACGGACCAGGTCCTCGGTCCGGCCGAGCGCCTGAGCCGGATCGACGCACTGCGCGCCCTCACGGTGGGTGGCGCGTGGATCACCCACACGGAGCGCGAGGCGGGCGTGCTGGCCCCGGGGCGACGCGCCGACCTCGCCGCGCTGGAGGGCGATCCGCTCACGCTGCCGCTCGCGGACCTGCCCGCGATGCCGGTGCGGCTCACGATGGTCGGCGGCACCGTCGTGCACGGCAAGGCGTGACGCGGGGCCGCCCGCGATGAAGGCGACGCGTGCCTGACCTCCGGTCGCCGCGCGTGTGGCTGGCCCTGGTCTGGTCGGCCTTCCAGCTGTGGACCGCGTACCGCGGCATGTTCGATCTGCTGATCCAGCTCCCGCTGCACGTGGCGTTCGCCACCGCGCTCGGCTTCCTGAGCCCGCCGGCCGGCGGCCGCGCGCGCTGGCCCGACCTGATCGCAGCGGCGGCCGCGCTGGCCTGCGCCGCGCACTACATCGCGTGGAACGGCCTGCTGGCCTCGCGCATGGCCATGGTGGACGATCCCCGGACGATCGACGTGGCGGTCGCCATCCTCTTTGCCGCCCTGATGCTCGAAGCCGCTCGCCGCCACACCGGCGGCGCGCTGGTCATCCTGACGCTGGTCTTCGTGGTCTACGCCTTCCTCGGCCCCTGGCTGCCGGGATTCCTCGGCCACGGCGGCGTCACCGGACTGAAATTCGTCGATCTGCAGATGCTGACCACCGAGGGCGTCTTCGGCATCCCCACGCTGGTCTCGACGAGCTTCATCTTCCTGTTCGTGCTCTTCGGCGCCGTCATGCTCCACGGCGGCTTGCTCGGCTTCTTCACCGACCTGGCGCTGGCGGTGGCAGGCACCACGCGCGGCGGAGCGGGCAAGGTCGCGGTGATCTCGAGCGGGCTGTTCGGCATGGTGAATGGCAGCGCCATCGCCAACGCAGTGACCACCGGCGCGTTCACGATCCCGCTCATGACCCGCGCGGGCTACCGTCCCGAGTTCGCCGCGGGGGTGGAGGCCACCGCCTCGATGGGCGGTCAGCTCATCCCCCCGGTGATGGGTGCTGCCGCCTTCATCATGGCCGAGACGCTCGGCATGTCGTACTGGAGCATTGCGGTGGCTGCCGCCATTCCCGGCGTGCTCTATTTCGTCGCGGTCGGCGTGATGGTCCACTTCGAGGCCACGCGGCTGGCCCTGCCCGTGCTCGACCGCGCCGAGGTGCCACGCCTGTCGGCCGTGCTCCGACGCGACTTCTTTCTCCTGGCCGGCCCCGCGGTTCTCCTGTGGTTCCTCGCCAGCGGCTACACGGCCGAGCGGGCGGGATTCTGGGCCCTGGTGGTGGCGGTGGTCACGAGCTGGATCCGGCCCGGTAGCCGGATCGGCCCGACCAAGATGCTGACCGTCATGGTGGAGGGCGCCTACGGGGCGATGCCGGTGGCGCTGGCGTGCGCCGTGGTCGGGATCGTGGTGGGCGTCGTGTCGATCACCGGGCTCGGGCTCAAGCTCGCTACCGGCATCGTGGGCCTGGCCCAGGGCAGCCTGCTGGTGACGTCGATCCTCACGATGGTCGCCGCGCTCATCCTCGGCACGGGGCTGCCGACCTCGGCAACCTACATCATCACGTCCATCATGGCTGCGCCGGCGCTCGTGCAGCTCGGCGTCCCGCTGCTGGCCGCCCACATGTTCGTCTTCTACTTTGGCATCCTGGCCGACCTCACACCGCCGACGGCCATCTCGACCTACGCGACCTCCGCCATCGCCGGGGCCGACGTGTGGCGCACGCAGTGGGTGGCGATGATGCTGGCGCTCTCCGGGTTCGTCATCCCGTTCAGCTTCATCTACGATCCGGCGCTGCTGCTGATGAGCGGCAGCGTGGCGCACATCGCGGTGCGGACGCTGGCGGCGACGCTGGGTATCGCGATGCTCGGCACCGGCGTGATCGGCTATCTCCGCGCGCCGACCCGGCTGTGGGAGCGCATCACACTCCTGGCCGGCGCGGTGCTGCTGATTTTTCCGGGAACGCTCAGCGGTCTTGCCGGCGTCGCGTGCTTCGTGGCCGTGTGGGGGACCCAGGGCCGGCGGGCCACGCAGCCGGTGGGCTCGCCGCCGCGAGCGGTCTGAGGCCCGGCGCTCGGCGACGATCGGCGACCGCTGCGTGCGCCACGTCGCGCTCACCCACGTTGTTCGGTGGCCGACGGATGGACGGTGACCCGAAATCCGTTGGCGATAGCCCCCACGATCGGCCGTGGCGTGAGGATGTCGAGGCTCTCGTCGGGGAGGGCGATCGGCCGCCCATAGCCGGCCGCCGTCCAAGGCAGCAGCGCATCCTCCAGTACCAGGAACGGTCGCTTGTCGCCATCGGCCACCATCACCCCCGGCGGAAGGCCTGACGGCCGCTCACGGTACGTTCGCTTCGCCCCTCCCGGCAGGAGCCGCTCGGCGTGCAGCACGCCGTCGATCGCCTCCGCCAATGGCGCCGGTCGGCGCGCGGCGCCCGGATTGGCGTGCGCCCACGCGTCGCGAAACTCCAGATAGCGGGGGCGCTGGCACTCGGCGCACGGCCGGTGGCCGGCGGCCAGCGCGGTCGCCTCGTCGAGAAAGAACAGCTCGGTGTAGCGCTTCGGCGTCATGACGATGCGATGGCGATTCTTGAACTGCAGCACGCAGAAGATCCAGCGCGTGCCGACGAACGCCCTCCGGATGCGTCGCTGATCGTCGTGCAGGACGCCGCGGATGCCCATCAGGGTGCCGCGGGCGTCGGTGGCGAACAGCTCGGAGAAGGGCGTGACGCAGTTCTGCCGGGGCATGTGTGTGCCAGGCGCCTCAACGCGCCTCGCGCGCGCCCAGCCACGCCCCGATTTCCTGCCGGTGCCGGCGTCGTGCTCCGCCATCATGGCGGGGACGTCGCAGAGCGCGATGGCCCCGACACCTTCCTGGCTCCCGCCCCGCGACCACTGGTCCAGCGTCAACGACCGCAGGCGCGCGAGGTTCTGGTGGCGCGCGTCGCGGAAGGCGGCCAGGCCCTCGGCCAGCGAGCGCGCACGATACGCCCGCTCGCGCGCGATCCGAGCGCCGTCGAAGTCGGCCAGCACCGGATCGACCTCGCCGAGCAGACGCTGGATGCGCAGCCCGTAGCCCTCGCGCTCGAGATCGGCGAGATGCCAGCACTGTTCGACCGGCGCCAGCGCGCCATCGGGGCCCGGGACCGCGGCCTCGGCCGCCGACAGCCCCGTGAAGGCCGCCGCCAGGTAGTCCGGCATCGCCTGGAGATCGGCCAGCAGCGCGTCCTGCGCCATGGGTGCCATTCCGAGGTAGCGCATCCTCCACCTCCCATCGAGTTCCGGGGGGCCGACGGTGGTCGTGGCCGCCCGAGGTCTCGCAGTATCATAGGCGCCCTGGGAGGACACGCGTTGAAAGGGTTCATGGATCTCCGGCAGTGGATCGGGCTCCTCGAGCAAGAGGGTGAGCTGCGGCGGATCACCGCCGAAGTCCACTGGGACCGTGAGCTCGGCGCCGTGGCCCGCCGCGTTTTGGAAAAGAAAGGTCCGGCGCTGCTGTTCGAGAACATCACCGGCTATCGCGGTGGCCGCTGCACGCGGCTGTTCACCGGCGGCCTCGGAGATCGTCGCCGCCTGGCGCTGGCCCTGGGCTTCCCCAGGGACGTCACCAACACCGAGCTGCTGCAATACGTGATGGAGAAGAACCGCGCCGTCATCCCGCCGCGCATCGTGCCGACCGGCCCGGTGAAGGACGTCATCGTCCGCGGCGATGCAATCGATCAGAACGAGTTCCCCGTCCCCAAGTGGCACCATCTCGAAGGTGGGCGATACATCCACACGTTCTCCGGCATCGTCACCCGCGATCCCGATACTCGCGTGATGAACGTGGGCATCTACCGCGGCATGATCGGCCGGAAGGACACCACTCCGATGCTGCTCATCAAGGGCGGTCAGCACTGGGGGCACCACTTCCAGAAGTACGGCGACCGCGGCGAGCCGATGCCGGTGGCGTGCGTGATCGGCTGGGACCCCATCATGCCGTTCCTGGCCGGCTCGCCGATTCCGACCGGCGTCTGTGAGTGGGACGTGATGGGCGCCTACCGCGGCGAGCCGGCCGAGCTGGTGCGCTGCGAGACGGTCGATCTCGAAGTGCCGGCCTCGGCCGAGATCGTGCTGGAGGGCTTCATCAGCGACGATCCCGCCACCTGGGAGAAGGAGGGGCCGTTCGGCGAGTACACCGGCCATCTCTCCGACATCCCGACGCCGCGGCCGACCATCAAGGTGACGTGCATCACACACCGGCGCGAGCCGATCTTTCGCGGCTGCCTGGAGGGGACGCTGCCCGGCTCCTACAGCGAGAACAGCGTGATGTCCGGCGTGCAGCGTGCCGGCATCGCATGGAACATCCTCAAGGGCGCCGGCATCCCCGGCGTCCGTGACGTCTACGTCCATCCGATCACCAACGGCGTGAACATCGTGGTGCAGATCCGCAAGGCCTACCAGGGCCAGCCCAAGCAGATTGCCGCCGCGCTGTGGGGCAACAGCGCCGCGCAGTACCGCTACAAGCACGTGATCGTGGTGGACGACGACATCGACGCGGCGTCTTACGAGCAGATCGACTGGGCGCTGGCCCACCGCATGAACGCCGGCGAGGGCGGGCTGGTGGTGTTCCCCGGCATCTTCGGCTCGCCCATCGATCCCTCCACGCCGATGGAGGACCGCGACGTGGCGCGGCTCGGCACCGGCCTCTGGAATCGCGTGCTCTTCGACTGCACGCGGTCGTGGAAGTTCGAGCGCCGGGCGGAGTGGGGCGGCGAGCGCTTCCCGCCGACCGTGCGCCCGGCGGGCGACGATGAGGCGCGGGTGCGCCAGCGCTGGGCCGAGTACGGACTGGGTGACCTCTAGATGAAGATCACCGCGGTCCAGGCGATCCCGCTCGGTATCCCACTGGCGCCCATGACGCCGCCCTCGCCGTGGGCTCCCGGCGTGGGGCGCCAGATCCTCGTGCGCATCACGACCGACGACGGGCTCGTCGGCTGGGGCGAGTGCTTCGCGTATGGCGCCACGCTCGCGGTCTGCAACGTGGTGGACGACGCGCTGGCGCCGCTGCTGATCGGCCAGGATCCCACGCAGATCGAGCTGCACACCGACCGAATGCATCGTGCGCTCATGATCTGGGGCCGGCGGGGCCTGGCCATGATGGCGGTCAGCGGTGTGGAGGTAGCGCTGTGGGACATCGCCGGCAAGGCGCGCGGCGTGCCCGTGTACCAGCTGCTCGGCGGGCTCTGCCAGCCGAGCGTGCGCGCCTACGCGAGCCTGCTGCGCTACGACACGGCGGCCCACCTCCGCCAGGCGGTGACGACGGCGTTGAAGGACGGCTTCACGGCGGCCAAGCTTCACCAGATCGACGAGGCCTCGGTGGCGGCCGCCCGCGAGGTGGCGGGCCCGCACGTCGACATCATGCTCGACACCAACTGCCCGTGGACGGTGGAGGATGCGATCCGCATCGGCCGGAAGCTCGAGCGTTACGACCTGCGCTGGCTGGAGGAGCCGGTGTGGCCGCCCGAGGACTACGCGGGCCTCGCGCGTGTGCGCCAGGCTGTGCGCATCCCGATCGCCTGCGGCGAGAACGAGGCCACCGCGTTCGCGTTTCGCGAGATCATCGGCGCCGGCGCCGCCGACATCGTGCAGCCCAGCATGACCAAGGTGGGCGGGATCGGCGAGATGAAGAAGATCGCCGTGCTGGCCGCTGCGGCCAACGTGACGTTCGTGCCGCATTCCTTCTACTTCGGCCCCGGGCTGGCGGCCACGCTCCACGTCGTGGCCTCGACGCCGGGCGTCCCGTACGTCGAGATGCCGCCCGGTCAGCTGTGCGCGCCCTTGCTGGCCACGCCCATTCGCTTCGCCAACGGCGCGGTGCACGTCCCCGAGGGGCCGGGGCTCGGCGCCGACCCCGATCCCGAGGTGTTCCGTCCCCACGCCTACACCCGCGAGGCAGCGCGGCCGTTCTACCTCACGTGAGGTGCCGGCCGTGAAGCGGCTGCTGATCTTCGACTTCGACGGGCTGATCCTCGACACGGAGGCGCCCGTCTACGACGCCTGGCAAGAGATCTACGGCGAGCACGGACACGCGCTGGAGTTCGA